>Ga0265798_10000445_pt1 | contig 70860 bp, 58 predicted proteins | sample P3T30metagenome_FD_192430 | JGI IMG/M metagenome (GOLD analysis project Ga0265798, IMG submission 192430) | Plant litter microbial communities from East Loma Ridge, Irvine, California - P3 T30 | ecosystem: Environmental > Terrestrial > Plant litter > Unclassified | place: USA: California... | reverse complement strand
GAACGAGTGGCTGGAAGTGCAGGAGCAGCTGGAAAGCCTGGCTGCTTGAATCATTACGTTAGTATGAACGTCGCCCCTGCGGAGACAGGGGCCCAAGTTTTGTGGTTCGCCTCGAACTTGGCCCCCGCCTCCGCGGGGGCGACGTGCGTAAGGCGCAGGTAACTTCAAGCCACCTGCCGCGCATTGTTCTCCCCCTCCCTGCGCACCGACATCAAACGATCGATATCCACCACGATCAACCTGCGCGTGCCCAGCTGCGCCAGCCCGATCAGGTAATCCGCATCGATCCCTTCCGCCCCCGGCACCGGTACGATCTGGTCCTCGCGCAGGCTGACCACCCCGGTCACGCCGTCCACCACCATCCCCATCACGCAGCTCGACAGCCGCAGGATGATCACGTCGGTCATCGGGTCCGGCGCGCTCGGGGTGCTGCCGAAGGCGGCGCGCATGTCGACCAGCGGCATGATCACGCCGCGCGAGACGGCCACGCCGCCGATGATTTCGCCACTGGAGGCAAAGCGCTCGAGTGCCTTCAGCACCCGCAATTCCTGCACCTTGGCGAAGTCGAGGCCATATTCCAGGCCACCGAGCGTGAAGCTCAGGAATCGGGTCGCGCGGGTGCCATCGTTGAAGCCGTCGTTCGCACTGCCGGTCGTCGTGTCATGCATGGCGAGTCCTTTCATCGAGACATCCATGCTAAAGTGTATGCCTCTAGGAAATATTGACTGCAGTCAATTTTCTAAATACATTTCATTACTTGTATTCGAGCGCCACGTACGTACAATAAAGACATCAGTGACAATAAGGACACGAACGATGCTCCGGTGGCTGCAACGCCTGTTTTCCGCTCCCGCCCGGGTACGTGTCCCATCGGTGCAGGCCGCGCATACCGATGCGGTCGCCGAAAACGCGCTCCCGGTCGACGCCCTGCCACCCCAGGCCGGCCCCGTCCCCCTGCCGCCGGTGTCCTTCGAGCAGCTCGAGCGCATCCACGGCGCCTGGAACAACTGGCTGTTCGACTGGCATGACGACAACGGCCTGGAACTGAACGACGCCGAGACGCGCGCGCTGGACGCGCTGGCGACCATCCTGTCGCAGCAATCGGGCGCGGCGCTGGTGCGGCGCCTGCCGGGCCTGGTTCCGCAGCTGCTGCAAAGCCTGCGCAGCGACAGCTTTTCCGGCAGCGCGCTGTCGCGCACGATTTCCTCGGACGTGGTGCTGGTCGCGGCCGTGATCCGGCTCGCCAACAGTGCCTGCCAGGGCACCGGCAACACCGTCACCAGCGTCGAGCATGCGGTGATCCTGATCGGCCAGGAAGGCTTGCGCCAGCTGATCACGACGGTGGCCTTCCGGCCGATCATCGACATGAATTCGGGGTTCTATACGCGCCGCATGGCGCCGCGCCTGTGGGAGCATTCGGAGCGCTGCGCGATCAGCGCGCGCCAGCTGGCGGCGCCGATGAAGATCGAACCCTTCGACGCCTTCCTGGCCGGCCTGCTGCACAACGTCGGCATGATCGCGGCCCTGCGCCTGATGGACCAGGCCTCGCGCGGCGAGCGCAGGCTGGGGTCCTCGCTGTTCCTGGCCCAGCTGGCGCGCGACAGCCGCATGCTGGCCTGCAGCATCGCGCGCGAATGGCACTTCCCCGACACCGTGGTGCAGGCCCTGGCCGAACAGGGCGGTATGCGGCGCGGCGCGCCGATGTCGCCGCTGGGCAGGCTCTTGAAGCTGACCGATTATCTCGGCAAGGTGAGGATACTGGTGGAGAACGAGTTGCTGGACGAGCTGGACCAGGAACTGTTTTCCGGGTTGCCGGGGAATGCGGCGCAGTGTTATTCGGCGCTGGCGGCTAGCCGGGAACAGGCGGCCGCCTGAGAGCTTAAACCCCGTCGCCCCCGCGAAGGCGGGGGCCCAAGTTCTGCTGGCGTTATCGAAACGCCTGCAAACTTGGATCCCCGCCTTCGCGGGGATGACGTTCATGAGTCGCGGGGATGACGTTCAAAAGTCGCCTCGGGGGCGACGTTCATGTTATTTCAACGCCGCATCCGTCACCGCCAGCTGCTTGTTCTGCGCATCCAGCCAGGCCTTCAGCGGCGCGAAGTATTCCAGCATCGCGGTCGCATCCATGTGGTCCTCGCCCGTCACCGCCTTCAGCGCTTCCGGCCACGGCTTGCTGGTGCCCATCGCCAGCATCTGCTGGAATCTGGCGCCGGCCTGCTTGTTGCCGTAGATCGAGCAGCGGTACAGCGGGCCGGTGTCGCCGGCTTCGCGGCACAGCGCGCGGTGGAACTGGAACTGCAGCACGTGGGCCAGGAAGTAGCGCGCGTACGGGGTGTCGCTGGCGACGTGGAACTTGGCGCCGGCGTCGAAACCGCCCTCCGCCATCGGCGCCGGACGCGATACGCCCTGGTACTGCTCGGTCAGCGCCCACCAGGCCTTGTCGTAGTCGGCCGGCTTGACCTGGCCGCCGTAGACCTGCCAGCGCCACTTGTCGACCTTGTAGGCGAAGGGCATGAAGGCGACCTTCTGCAGCGCCGTGTACAGCAGCGGGCCGATTTCCTGGGCCGGATCCGGATCGGTCTTCATCAGGCCGACGCGCTTCAGGTAGGCCGGCGTGATCGACAGCGCCACGGTGTCGCCGATCGCTTCGTGGAAGCCGTCGTTCGCGCCGTTCTTGAACATCGGCGACTGCACGCTGTAGGCCAGGTCGTAGTACAGGTGGCCCAGCTCGTGGTGGATGGTGCGGAAGTCTTCGGCGGTCGGCGTGATGCACATCTTGACGCGCACGTCGTCCTTGCCGTCCAGGTCCCAGGCCGAGGCGTGGCAGACGACGTCGCGGTCGCGCGGCTTGGTCAGCAGCGAACGGTCCCAGAAGGTGGCCGGCAGCGTGCGCATGCCGAGCGAGGTGTAGAAGCCTTCGGCGTAGCGCGTCATCTCGACCGCGCTGGTCTTGCGCTCTTCCAGCAGCGCGGTCAGGTCTTCGCTCTTCTCCAGGCCGGCGGGTTTCAGCAGCGGGTACAGGTTGTCCCAGCTCTGCGCCCACATGTTGCCGAGCAGGTGGGACGGGATCGGACCATCGGCCGGCACCGCGGCGGCGCCGTAGGCCTGGCGCAGCTTGAAGCGGGTGTAGGTATGCAGCGAATCGTACAGCGGCTTGACCTGCTGCCACAGGCGCTCCATCTCGGCCGCGAACGCGTCCGGCTGCATGTCGTAACGCGCGCGCCACAGGGCGCCGGTGTCCGCGTAACCCATCGCGCGGGCACCCTTGTTGGACAGATCGACGTACTTCGCATAGTCCTGCTTGTAGGCCGGCGACTGGGCGTGCCAGCCCATCCACACTTCCTTCAGGCGCGCCGGGTCATGGCTGGTGGCCAGCACCTTTTCCAGCTCGCCCAGCGGCATGCATTCCGCTTTCGCCGCGCCGGCGGCGGCCGGCGGGCAGTACTTGGCCTTGCCGTAGGCGCCGGTCATGCTCGCGGCCAGGCGCGCGTAGCCGCCGCGGTCGGCCGCGTCTTCCAGCATCAGGTTCTGCTGCATCAGCATCAGCTTGCGCGCGTCCGCCTCGGGCAGGGCCAGTCCCTTGAAACGGCGCGCCTTCAGGGCCACGTCGCCGCTCACCGTCAGGTAGCGCTCGTTGGCCTGGGCCGTCATGGTCTCGGTGTCGAGCGTGATGAAGTTCTCGGCCACCCATTCGGCGCGGCCGGCTTCGAGCCCGAGATCGTCGAGCCTCTTTTCCGCGTCCTGGATGAAGCGCTGGGCTTCAGGCACGGTGGGCTTGCCACGGGTTGGCGTGGCGGCCTTGGTGGCCGCGCCGGCGTACGGCGCGGCGAACAGCGCGGCGACCAGGATGGCGGTCGGGCGCAGCGGATGCATCGTGTTCAAGCGTTTCTCTCCTGTGGTGGTGGCCGGTGGTCCGGCCTGTCATGGTCAAACGGGTTCGATGACGGGTTCGATGGCGGCGTCGGCGGCCTGCTCGCTGTCCCAGGTAAAGCTGCCGCCGGCGCCGCCGAACAGCAGCTCGCCGCGCTGCGGGCCGCGCAGCCTGGCCTTGATCTCGCGCGGCGGCATCAGGTAGGGGCTGCCGCCGGTGGGGCTGAAGCCGAGCACGCGCACCTGGGTCTCGCCGTGCACCTGGCGCAGCTCGACGCGGCTCACCACCGCGGCGTCGCGCCGCTGCGCCTCGAGGCCGGCCAGCATCTGCTCGCCCTTCTGCTGCTCGGCCTCGACCGCCTTGACGCGGGCCGAGGCGTCGGCGACTTCCTTCAGCATCGGCGCCACGCCCTGGGCCATCTGCTGGAACTGGCGCGCCTGCTCCGGCGACAGCTTGACCTCGCCCTTGCGCACGCGCGAGGCCACCATCAGGTAGCGGCGCACGTCGGGGCGCGCGGCCAGCGCATCCATCTCGGCCTTGTGGCGCGCGGCCAGCTGGCCGAACTGGGCGATCCGCTTGGCGACGGCGTCGATCACCTCGCCGATCTGCGGGCCTTCGGGACGCAGCACGCACACCAGCATCTCGCCCTGCTTGCGCGGCAGCGCGAAGTCGACCGTCACGCGGCGCGCGGCGATGGCGCTGCCCTCGGCCTGGCCGACCGTGACTTCGTCGCCGATGATCTCGCAATTGACGGCGTGGGCGATGGTGACGCGGGTGCCGGCCACGATGCAGTTCTCGGCGCGTTCGAGCACGATGGCGCCGTCCTGGGCCTGGATCAGCGCGCTCGATGCGACGCCGCGCACGCGGATGTCGCCGCGCTTGTTGTGGGCGCTGCCGCCGACCAGGTTGGCATGCAGCAGGATGGTGCCGCCGCGCGAGGCCAGGCGTCCGTAGACGTCGCCGTGGACGGTGATGCCCTCGCCTTCGATCACGCGCTTTTCCTGGACCTCGCCGAATTCCTCGTAGTCGCCCGTGAGGCTCAGGTTGCCGGTGGTGCGCACGCTGACGCCGTCGCGGCTGACGATCTTGTCCTCGATCGAGATGCGGCTGGTCTTCGGCTCCACCGCCAGGAAACCGGCGCGCTCCGATACCAGGAACTCGCCGTCGCGCGTGCGCTCCACCTTGGTGCCGGGACCGGCGTAGGACGCCAGGTCGGCATCGCGGCCGGGCGTGGACGGCAAGGCGGTGCCGGCCATCTCGAAGCCCGGATGGCCCTGGCTCGCCGGCACCTTGCGCAGCAGGCGCACGCCCGGCTGGATCTGCGGGAAGCGGTTCTGGAAGCTGTTCAGGTCGAGGCGGCCGTTGGCCAGCTGGCGCGGCGCGTTGTTGCGGTGGATGTCGTCCGAGACTTCGTCGATGCGCGCATCCTCGCCCGGCACCGGCTCCAGGCGCCGCGCCACCGTGATGCGGTCGGCCTTGCCGGCGCCGATCATGGCGCGCACGGCCTCGAACTCGATGCCGAAGCGGATGCCCTTGAGCCAGGCGTCGGCGACGAATTCGTCGGCGTCCAGGCGCGCCGGCTGGCCCGGTCCATCGGGATTGGCGGGATCCGGAAGCCAGACCTGCTCGAAATAGTATTCGGCGTAGCCGTTGGCGACCTTGATCGGCCGGTACAGCGCGCGCCGCGCCGGTTCGAAGGCTTCGATGGCGTCGGCGATGCGCAGCAGGCCGTCCTCGGCGCGGCGCGGCGCGGGTCCAGCGCCGTACAGCGCGTGCAGGAAGGCGGGGTAGTCGAGGCCGGCCAGGAAATTGCCGGCGCGGTAGATGCCGTCCACGAAGGCGGCCAGCGTGCTGCCCTGGGCGGACGGATCGGCATACACGCCGTCGGCGCGCTTGATGATGCAATGCGCCGGGCCGCTCGTCGCGCTGCGCGGGCCCGGGGACTGCGGTATGGTGGTTTCGATGGACACGATACGCTCCAGTCCAGGTTGAGCCCCGGCGAGGTTTGGGCCGGGGCGGAAGCTGGCAGCGTATCACGTTGCTGACATTAAATAAACGCCAGTCAACACTATTGTCTCGATGGAACTACAAGCGGACGATCAGCGGCTGCGCGGGTACAGGTCCCTGCCGGCTTCGTTGATCTGGCGGCGCAGGTCGCGCCGTTCGTCCTGGGTCAGGCGGCTGCTCGGGCGGCGCGGGTCGTCGCGCTGCGGATAGGCCTGCTGGTCCTGTTGCTGCTGCTGGGCGCGGCGCTGGTCTTCGTAGGCGCGCGCCTCGGCGTCGCGCTGGCCGCGGTCCTGCTGCGGCAGCGTGAAGCGTTCGCGGTTCTGGTGCTGGGCCTGGTCGGGACCGCGGTCGCCGTACTGGCGATCGCCGCCGTAGCCGCGATCGTTGTACTGCTGGGCGGACGCGGTGCCGACGCCAAGGACCAGGGCGGCCGCCAGCGCACCGCGAAGCACGGTGCGCGCAATGCGCACTGCCTTCGTTCCTGCGTGGTTGTCGGTGAACGCGCTATTCATTGGGTTTCCTCTTCCGCGATGCCAAGTAAGAAGTGTTAAGCTTCGAGCGTAAGCCATGATTCGATGAGGCCAGTTTATGTGTATTCCGAACCTGGCATAAGGCGAAATGGGTAAAGTTTGTAACACAATGTAATGCCTCAGCCGTAACCCCTTTCAGCGCGGCGATAAGAAGTTACCATAGCGACATTAATCTGACAAATCTTGACAGCATCATGAACGCAACGAACCCGAATCCCGGCGCCACCGGCGCCAATGGCGGCCACGCGGCCAAGATCATGGTGGTGGATGACGACGTGCGCCTGCGCGACCTGCTGCGCCGCTATCTCACCGAACAGGGGTTCCAGGTCGTGACCGCGGAAAGCGCGCCGGCCATGAACAAGCTGTGGCTGCGCGAGCGCTACGACCTGCTGGTCCTGGACCTGATGCTGCCCGGCGAGGACGGCCTGTCGATCTGCCGCCGCCTGCGCGGCGCCGGCGACCAGACCCCGATCATCATGCTCACCGCAAAGGGCGAGGACGTCGACCGCATCGTCGGCCTCGAGATGGGCGCGGACGACTACCTGCCCAAGCCCTTCAACCCGCGCGAGCTGGTGGCGCGCATCAACGCGGTCCTGCGCCGCAAGGGCCCGGACGAGATCCCCGGCGCGCCGAGCGAGACCCCGCAGACCTTCGAGTTCGGCGACTTCGTGCTCGACCTGGGCACGCGCACGCTGAAGAAGAACGGCGAGACCGTGCCCCTGACCACCGGCGAATTCTCGGTGCTGAAGGTGTTCGCCCGCCATGCGCGCCAGCCGCTGTCGCGCGAGAAGCTGATGGAACTGGCGCGCGGCCGCGAATACGAGGTGTTCGACCGCTCGCTGGACGTGCAGATCTCGCGCCTGCGCAAGTTGATCGAACCCGATCCTTCGAGCCCGCTGTACATCCAGACCGTCTGGGGCCTGGGCTACGTCTTCATTCCCGAAGGGCAGCCGCGCTAAGTGTTTTCATCCGCATCAAGGTCTGAAGCGCCGCGCACCCGCGTGTTCGGCCGCATGAGGAGCGGCCTGTTCTGGCGCACCTTCCTGCTGCTGTCGGTGCTCACCGGGCTTTCCATGGGCGCGTGGATCGGCATGATCAACGTGTTCCAGCGCGGCCCGCAGGCCGAGCAGACCGCCGAGCTGCTGGTGTCGGTGGTCACCCTGACCAAGGCCGCGCTGACCCACTCGGCGCCCGACCTGCGCACCGAACTGCTGTTCGAACTGGTGTCGAACGAAGGCATCCGCATCCTCACGCTGGAGCCCACCGACAAGGTCGAGCCGCCGCCCACCAACGCCCTGATGCCGGAGATCGCCGCCATGGTGCGCCAGCGCCTCGGCAAGGACACGCGCTTCTCGCGCCGCGTGAACGACATGCCGGGCTTCTGGGTCAGCTTCGACATCGACGGCGACAAGTACTGGCTGATGCTCGAACGCGACCGCCTGGCCGGCCTGACGCGCGTCCAGTGGCTGGGCTGGGCCACGCTGGTCGGCGCCCTGTCGCTGCTGGGCGCGGCGCTGATCTCGAGCCTGGTCAACCTGCCGCTGGCGCGCCTGACCGCGGCGGCGCGCTCGATCGCCCAGGGCAAGCGCCCCGCCCCGCTGCCCGAGAAGGGCGCGCAGGAGATCATCGAGGCCAACCGCAGCTTCAACCAGATGGTGGACGACCTGCAGCAGCTGGAGAAGGACCGCGCCGTGATCCTGGCCGGCATCTCGCACGACCTGCGCACGCCGCTGGCGCGCATGCAGCTGGAAGTGGAGATGGCCAACCTGTCGCAGGAAGCGCGCGACGGCATGCATTCCGACATCGCGCAGATGGACGCCATCATCGGCCAGTTCCTCGACTTCGCGCGCCCGACCGAGGCCGCGACCTTCGTGCCGGTCAACCTGTCCGAGCTGCTGGAAGATTGCGGCCGCGAAGCCGCGCGCCTGCCCGACGTGCGCGTGACGACCGACATCGACGGCGACATCCACGTGCCGGGCAACGCCACCGACCTGCGCCGCGTGATCAACAACGTCATCGAGAACGCGCGCCGCTACGGCAAGACACCGGGACAGGAAGTGACCGAGATCGACATTGCCTGCCACGTCAAACTGACCGGTCACGGCCGCCGCGCCGTGGTCGAGATCAACGACCACGGCGTGGGCGTGCCCGACGACCAGATCCAGCAATTGCTGCGCCCCTTCACGCGCCTGGACAGCGCGCGCGGCCAGGCCAACGGCGCCGGCCTGGGCCTGGCCATCGTCGAGCGCGTGATCACGCGCCACAACGCCGAACTCACGGTGCGCAACCGCGAGGGCGGCGGACTGGTGCTGGCGTTCGCGCTGCCGCTGGCGGCTTAGTGATTATGGTCCGGCGCGACCGGACCGAGATAGTCCTCGTCGCTCACCTTCTCCATCCACACCACGTTCACCCCATCCAGCGCTTCCTGGATGGCGATGTGGGTCATCGCCGTGGTCGAAGTCGCGCCATGCCAGTGCTTGTGGCCGGGCGGGCACCAGATCACGTCGCCGGCGCGGATCTCGACCTTCGCCTCCCCCTCGCACTGGGTCCAGCCGCAGCCGGCCGTCACGATCAGGGTTTGTCCCAGCGGATGCGTATGCCAGGCCGAGCGCGCGCCCGGCTCGAAGCTCACGCTGGCGCACGATACCCGCGATGGCGCTTGCGCCGTCATGTTCAGGGGATCGATGCGCACCGTGCCGGTGAAATACGCTTCCGGGCCTTGCATCGAAGGCTGGGAGCCTGCGCGTTTGAGTTCCATGGGATTTCCTTTAATTAGTGGGGACGTTTGGCGAACACGTCCTTGAACACGGGCATCGCCGAAAACACGTTCGGCCAGCCGGCATAGAAGGCCAGGTGGGTCAGCACCTCGGACGCCTGCTTTTCGGTGAGGCCCTTGTCCATTGCGCGGTTCAGGTGGTAGGTGACCTGCGCCACCTGGCCGGACGCGACCAGCGCGCTGACCGTTACCAGGCTGCGGTCGCGCGGCGCCAGGCCCGGGCGCAGCCACAGCTCGCGGAACAGCACGTCGGTCGTGTACTGCACCACGCCCGGCGCCACCTTGCCGAAGTTCTGTTCGACGCCGGCCGCGCGCCGGGCTTCGGCTTCCTGGTCGAGCGGCAGCAGGTCGACCGTCGCGCCGGGCAGCTGGTCGGCGCCGATTTTGCGGGCCGCGAATACCGGCTTGACCGCGGCCACGGCCGCCATCGCGTTCGGCCAGCCGGCATAGAAGGCGAGATGGGTGATCAGTTCCGAGATCTCGCCCGGCTTGACGCCGGCATCCAGCGCGCGTTCGACGTAGAAGGGCAGATCAAACGGCTGGTTGCGCGCGACCAGCACGGCCAGCGTGACGATGCCGCGGTCGCGCGGCGACAAATCGGGGCGCTTCCACAGGTCGCCGAGGACCAGTGTCTGCGTATAGCGTTCGAGTGCGGGTGACACCATGGCGGTCTCCTTGTTTGCGATTGGGGTACGGGCCTGCGCGCCGGCGGCGACGCTGAAAACCAGCAGGCAGGCGCCTATCCTATTCAGCGTATCGTTCATCGCTGACCTTCTCCATCCACTCGACGTTCCTGCCGTCGACGGCCTCCTGGATCGCGATGTGGGTGACGCCGGTGGCGGGCGCGGCGCCGTGCCAGTGCTTGATGCCGGGCGGGGTCCAGACCACGTCGCCGGGACGGATCTCCTGGACCGGGCCGCCCCAGCGCTGCACGCGCCCGACGCCGGCGGTGACGACCAGCACCTGCCCTTTCGGATGGCTGTGCCAGGCCGAGCGCGCGCCGGGTTCGAAAGTGACGTACGCGCCCGAGGTGGCGCTGGCCGGCAGGTGGGCCGGGAACAGCGGATCAACGCGCACGCTGCCGGTGAAATTGGCGGCCGGACCCTTGCTCGATGGCTGGCTGCCGGCACGCGTGATCGTCATGTCCGGCGCCGTCTGGGCGCTGGCCGCGGTGCACAGGCACAGCGACATGACTGCTAAGGAAAGTCGTTTCATGGCAATCCTCTTCGATGACAAGGATGCCACTCTATCGGTGCTCAGCTCATGAGGGTAGCCACTATCTACTCAATACCGACATGAGGAATCCTCATGAATGCACGCGCAGCGCCTCGAGCACCAGCGCAAACGCCGGCGAGGCCTGGCGCCGGCTCGGGTAGTACAGGTGATAGCCGGGAAAGATCGGGCACCAGTCCTCGAGCACGCGCTGCAGGCGCCCGGCCGCCACGTGTCCATCCACCAGGTCGTCCGGCACGTAGGCCAGGCCATGGCCGTCCAGCGCCGCCTGCAGGATCTGCGGCGTGGTGTTGAAGATGGCCTGGCCCTCGACCTGCACCTGCAGCGCCCGCCCGCCGCGTTCGAACTCCCAGGCATACAGGCCGCCGTGGGTCGGCAGGCGCAGGTTGACGCAGCGGTGCGCGGTCAGGTCCTGCGGCGTGAGCGGCGCCGGCCGCCCTGCCAGGTAGCCGGGCGATCCGACCACGGCCATGCGCATGTCCGGCGCGATGCGCAGCGCGACCATGTCCTTGGCCACCTGGTCGCCCAGGCGCACGCCGGCGTCGAAGCGTTCGGCGACGATGTCGATCATGCCGTAGTCGATGTCGATCTCGATCCTGACGTCGGGCCAGGCCGCCAGCACGCCGGAGAGCTTCGGCCATAGCACGGTGCTGGCCGCGTGGTCGTGGGCGGTGATGCGGATGGTGCCGGCCGGCTTGTCGCGCATGTCATCCAGCAGGGCGAGCGCGCTGTCGATGCCTTCGTAGTGCGGCTCGAGCGAGGCGTACAGGCGCTCGCCGGCCTCGGTCGGCGACACCCCGCGCGTGGTGCGCGCCAGCAGGCGTACACCCAGGCGTGTTTCCAGTCCGCGGATGGTGTGGCTCAGCGCCGATTGCGTGACGCCCAGACGGGCGGCGGCGCGCGTGAAGCTGCGCTCGCGCGCGACCAGCACGAAAGCTTGCAGGTGGTTGAAATCGATACGTGACATGGCGGGAAGTTTATACTGTCGGCTCTTGAATCCTTCCTGAAATCGAACGACATGACCGAGAACGCATCCCCACTCCAGTACAGCGACGTCGAACAGGCGGCCGGGCGCATCGAAGGCGCGGCCCACCGCACGCCGGTCCTCACCTCGCGCACCGCCGACGGCATCGCCGGCGCCAGCCTGTTCTTCAAGTGCGAGAACTTCCAGCGCATGGGGGCGTTCAAGTTCCGCGGCGCCTACAACGCCATCGCCAGGTTCACCGATGCGCAGCGCCAGGCCGGCGTGCTGACCTACTCCTCGGGCAACCACGCGCAGGCGATCGCGCTGTCGGCGAAGCTGGCCGGCATCCGCGCCGCCATCATCATGCCGAACGACGCGCCGGCGCTGAAGGTCGCGGCGACCCGTGAATATGGCGGGGAAGTCATCTTCTACGACCGCTACACCGAAAACCGCGAAGAGATCGGGCGCCGCCTGGCCCAGGAACGCGGCATGACCCTGATCCCGCCCTACGACCACCCGGACGTGATCGCCGGCCAGGGCACCGCGGCGAAGGAACTGTTCGAGGAAGCCGGCGCGCTGGACGTGCTGCTGGTGCCGCTCGGCGGCGGCGGCCTGCTGGCCGGCTGCGCGCTGGCGGCCTCCCAGCTGTCGCCTGGTTGCAAGGTGATCGGCGTGGAACCGGAAGCCGGCAACGACGGCCAGCAATCGCTGCGCAGCGGACAAATCGTCGACATCGGCGTACCCCAGACCATCGCCGACGGCGCCCAGACCAGCCACCTGGGTCAGCACAACTTCGCGGTCATCCGGCGCCTGGTCGACGATATCGTCACCGTCAGCGACGCCCAGCTCGTCGAGACCATGAAGTTCTTTGCCGAGCGCATGAAGATGATCGTCGAGCCGACCGGCTGCCTGGCCGCGGCGGCCGCGCTGCAGGGTGTGTATCCGGCGGGCGGCGAAACGCTCGAGGGCAAAAAAGTCGGCATCCTGATCAGCGGCGGCAACGTCGACCTGGGCCGTTTCGCCAGCCTCGTGGCGGGCTGAACTGCGGAAAAATAAGCGTGCCGGCGCACAGTCGGCGCCGCCTCGAAGGCATAGAGTCGATACGCAGTTCGTCAACTCTATTCAGGAGGCCAACATGAAACAACTGCTTCTTGCGGCCCTCGTGGCCGGCTCGTTCGGCAGCATCGCGCTGCCTGCCAGCGCCGACGTCGTGGTGGTGCAGACCGCCCCGCCGGCGCCGCGCGCCGAACGCGTCCCGCCGCCGCGCCGCGGCTATGTCTGGGCGCCCGGCCATTGGGAATGGCGCGGCGGCCATCACGTCTGGGTGAACGGCACCTGGCTGCGCGAGCGCCGCGGCTACGTCTACCACGCGCCGGCCTGGGTCGAGCGCGACGGGCGCTGGGTCATGGAACGCGGCACCTGGGTCCGTGGCGGCGGGCGCGACCGCGATGGCGACGGCGTGCCGAACCGCTACGATGCGCGTCCGAACAATCCGAACCGCAGCTGAGTATCGCCGATCCCCGGCCGACGCCGTCCCGCTCATCCGGGGCGGCGTTTTGTTGTTTGCGTCCGCAAGAAAAAACCGCCTGCGCATCGCTGCGGCAGGCGGCAAATCCAAGTTTGCACTTGGAGGAGACAGAGGATTCGTCAGCGGATCGCCGCTGACGGCACCTACCCCACTTTGGGATGGCGCGGATTCGTACAAGTCCAAATCGAGGTTATCGATGGCGCGTCGCCGTGTCAGCGCAGTCGCACAGACTCTGTTAATGTTCCTGCATGCGGCGAGTATGAAACAGCATATCTGAAATCGATTTCACAAACAAGCGCCGCTTGTACGCGAGGCAAAGGCCGGGTGGTCACGCGCTTGTCATGCGTGGCCGATATAGTCCGGCAATTTGACCCCATTCTCCCGACAGGAGTGCGCCTATGTCCTATTCCGAACCCGACCTGGAGCGCCGCATCCGGCGCGACTTCGCCGACAGCTACGACGAGGAGCTCGAACTCGAGCTCGACGACCGCGAGCTCGATCCCGACACCCTGCTGCCCGCGCATGAAGGCAGCGAGGATGAGCAGGCCGAGCGCCGCACGTATTTCCACGAACTGTTCCGCCTGCAGGCCGAACTGGTGAAGCTGCAGGACTGGGTGGTCCACAGCGGACACAAGGTCGTGATCCTGTTCGAGGGCCGCGACGCCGCCGGCAAGGGCGGCGTCATCAAGCGCATCGTGCAGCGCCTGAACCCGCGCGTGTGCCGCGTGGCCGCCCTGCCCGCGCCCAACGACCGCGAACGCACCCAGTGGTATTTCCAGCGCTACGTCTCGCACCTGCCGGCGGCCGGCGAGATCGTGCTGTTCGACCGCAGCTGGTACAACCGCGCCGGCGTCGAGCGCGTGATGGGATTCTGCACCGACGACCAGTACGAAGAGTTCTTCCAGACCGTGCCCGGGTTCGAGCGCATGCTGGCGCGTTCCGGCATCCAGCTGATCAAGTACTGGTTCTCGATCTCGGACGAGGAGCAGCACGCGCGCTTCCTGAGCCGCATCCACGATCCGCTCAAGCAGTGGAAACTCAGCCCGATGGACCTGGAATCGCGCCGCCGCTGGGAGGAATACACCAAGGCCAAGGAGATCATGCTGGAGCGGACCCACATCCCGGAAGCGAAATGGTGGGTGGTGCAGGCCGTGGACAAGAAAAAGGCGCGCCTGAACTGCATCCATCACCTGCTGGGGCAGATCCCCTACCGTGACGTCGAGCGCGCCCAGGTCGAACTGCCGCAGCGCGAATACCACAAGGATTACACGCGGCGCCCGGTGCCGGCCGAGATCATCGTGCCCGAGATCTACTGAAAAAAAAACCGCCGGCGGGAAAGCCGGCGGAAACGTGTTCCAGTAGGAAGACACAAGAGAGAGATGACAGAATACCGCCCGATGATGTCATGCCGATGACAAGCCGCCCCCTCCCCGCATTCAGCTATGGTTCCGACGATTCCGGACTGGTCTGGGGCTTCACGGCCGCCATCACCGGTGTGGTGGCGTGAATACTGTTGCGGCTGCAGCGGCAACGCTGATGCGAGATGCGTGAGCGAGCTAACAGACCGGAGCGGATGCGAGGCGCACGATGCAATCATGACAAGATGATTGCGACAGGAGGCCGCCATGAAGCGCCCAGTTCGATTGCTGAGGGTTCGATTGCTGAGCATGATCGCCGCCGCGCTGGTGGCCGCACCGGCCGCGATGGCCGGCAACGATATCGTGAAGTGCGTGGACGGCAGCGGCCACGTGACCCTGACCGACCAGCCCTGCGACAGCGGCAGCGCCACCGTGCGCCTGGAGCAGGACATCCCGGCGCCGCAGCGCCACGTGCTGCCGGCCGTCGAGCTGCGCCACGAGGCCTGGAAGCGCACGGTGGTAGAGCGCCCCGCCCCGCTGTCGCGCGACGTCGCCACCCTGAAGGCGGCCTACCGCAACATGGTGATGCAGGATGCGAAGCCGCGCCTGGTGGCCGGCTTGAATTGAAGGCGTGGCGTAATCGGGCTCAGTGCCGGTCGTGCAGCGGCACGACGTCGGCGGAGGGCTCGTTGGCCGGCGCCCCCAGCATGCGCACCAGCTGCTGCACCTCTTCCGATTTGATGAAGCCGGCCGATGAACCCGCCGCCAGCAGCTTTTCCGGCGGCTGCGAGCGCGCGATCGCGTAGCCCTGCACGTAGTCGACGCCGATCCCGGCCAGCGTGCGGATCGTGTCCGCATCCTCGGCCCACTCGGCGATGGTCTTCATGCCCAGGTTGCCAGCCAGGTTCACGATCGCCTCGACGATGGCGACGTTGGCAGGGTGCGCATTGATGTTGACGATGAAGTTGCCGTCGATTTTCAGCACGTCGGCCGGCAATTCCTTCAGGTAGGAGAACGAGGTATAGCCGGCGCCGAAGTCGTCCAGCGCCACCCGCACGCCGAAATTGCGCACCTGGTCGATGAAGCGGCGCGTGTTGTCCAGGTCGTGCAGGGCCACGCTCTCGGTGATCTCCATGCACAGGCGCGACGCCACGTGCGGGTAGCGCGACAGGATCTCCAGCGTGTCCTGCACGAAGCGCTCGTCGTTCAGCGACGCGCCGGACAAATTCATGCAGACGAAGCGCGTATTCTTCAGGGCGTCGACGTTGTCCTCGATCCAGTCCAGGGTGGTCGACAGCACCCAGCGGTCGATCACGCCGGCGCGCCCGCTCTTCTCGGCCGCCGCGATCAGGGGGCCGGCCGGCGCCACCCGGCCATCCGGCTCGCGCATGCGCAGCAGCACCTCGAAGTTCAGCGATTCGTAGGGCGCGCGCAGCGACATGATCGGCTGCATTTCGAGGAACATGCCTTCGGTGGCGTTCGGGCCGGACAGGCGCGCCACCAGGTTGAGTTCGTTCTCGCGCTCCTGGAAGGCGTTCGAGCCGCGCTGGTACACGACCAGGCTGTCGCTGTGGCCCTCCTTGGCTTCGCGGCAGGCGCGGTCGGCGGTCGACATGGCGTCCTTCATCGACATGCCAGGGGCCACTTCGATCAGGCCGACCGAGCTGCGCACGTGGAAGGCCTTGTCGCCGACGCGGTAGGGCGTGCCGCCGATGCGCTCGACGATGCCGCGGCAGACCAGGGTCGCCAGCGGGATCGCGGTGTCGGGCATGACGATCACGAATTCGTCGCCGCCCACGCGGCCGATCTTCTGGCCGCCGCCCAGCATCTGCTCGATGCGCTCGCAGACCTGCTTGAGCACCTCGTCGCCGGCGGCGTGGCCGAACAGGTCGTTGATCAGCTTGAAGCGGTCGAGATCGATGTAGGCCAGCGCCAGCGGCTTGCCGCCCTGGGTGAGCACCGCTTCCTCGAACATCTTCTCGATGCCGCGGCGGTTGAAGACCTTGGTCAGCGCGTCGTTGTCGGCCATGAAGCGCAGCTGCTCGGTCGCCCTCGTCTTTTCCGTCACGTCCTGCATCACCGCCTCGATGCGGCCGCGCGCCAGCGTCGCGCTGACCATGAAGCAGCGGCTGCCGTCGCGGCTGGCGACCTGCATCTCGGCGTCGCTCTGCAGGTGCACCTGTTCGTGCAGCGCGATCCAGAAATTCTCGGCGAAGAACTGCTTCCAGGCGGTGCGCCCCGGGGCGAAGCCGCCGGCGTCCTCGATGCCGAGCATCTTCAGCATGGCCGGGTTGGCGCTCAGGAAGTGGCCGTACATGTCGAGGGTGAACAGGCCGATCGGCATGGCCTCGTAGGCGTGGCGCAGCTTGTCCTGGGCTTCCAGGCGCTGCTCGGTCTCGATGCGCATCTGCTCGGCCACGGCCAGCGCCGCCAGCAGGCTCGAGGTCAGGGCCGCGGTCACGCTGTTGGCCAGGCCGAGCAGCTCGCGCGCGCCCAGCGCGGCGGCGAACACCTCGGTGAGGCTGGCCAGGAAGGTGACGGTGAAGGAGGCCGCGAACCACATCGCCACGTGCGACTGCGAGCGCAGCATGACGTGGACCAGGCCCAGGATCATCAAGGACAGGCCTGCCGCGACGATCACCCACATCACCGGCAGGAAGCCGCCATAAGGCATCACGATCGCGCAGGGCAGCAGCGCCAGCGCCATCCACTGCGTCACGCGCAGCGGCCCCTTGAAGCGGGTGCGCAGCAGGTCGGCGCCGAACAGGGTCATGTACAGCGTCAGCGTGGCGATCGCGTACAGCGCCATCGTCACCGCGCGGCTGGGCAGCAGCCATTCGACCGGCACCTGCTGGCCCAGCCACTGGGTGTCCCAGCCGGCCGACAGCGCGCCCACGCGCAGGTTCAGGATCAGCCAGCCGGCGAACTGCAGGTAGAGCACCTGGCGGTTGATGATCGCGGTGACGAGGATGAAGAGGCTCAGCACGATCATGCCGCCGTCGAGCAGGCCGGACTGGCGGAAGAATTGCTGGTTCGAGAGCGACAGCTTGTCGCCGTTCCACTGCAGCGCGGTCATGTGGGCCGGTCCCGAGAACACGGCGCGGCACAGGATCTCCGCCTGCGGATGCGGCAGGCGCAGCGCGAAGCCCGACTTGGCCGTGGCCATCGCGCCACTGGTGCCGGCGCGCGAGGCGCTGCCCAGCGGCCGCAGGCTGGCGCTGTCCCAGCACTGCATCGAGACCGCGTGGCGCGAGGGGAATTCGACCACGTCCGCGCCGGGCAGGTCGCGCCCGTGCAGGGTGAACCAGAGCGGGTCTTCGGACAGGTGGGTCTCCCAGGCGTCGACCGGGTGGGCCTGCGCCAGGGCGCGCAATGCGCCGGCCGGCGTCAGCGCGGCATCCTGTTCGACGATGGTGCTGAAAGCCAGCGGCTGGCCGCCGCCGGCGACGAAATGGCTGTCCCACAGCATCAGGACCAGCGCCGACACCAGCGCCACCCCGGCCGGCACCAGGTAGACCGACAGCAGCCGCATCGCCGCTTCGACGGCGCGGTGGGCTGCGGCCAGGATCGGCGTGTGGGTTGACTTGGGCGGCTGGAAAGGCTGGAACATGGAGGTATCGATAGGCGACAGGCCTAAAGGATACAGGCTGCTAATAGTGCCGTCATGCAATATTTAGCGCACAGGCGGCGGCCAGGCTGAAAACCGGCGCCGGCGCCGCCGGCTGGCGCATCGGCGCAACGGTCTTGTGGCGCGGGCGCAACTCGCCAGCCTCGCGGAAGGCCGGCACTACATGAAGCGGGCCGTGCCCGACACCCGGATCGAGCCGCCGGCCGCCGCGCCGATCGCCGCATGCAAGCGCGAACGCATGCCCATGTCCTCGCCCTGCACCACGTCGATGGCGCCGCCGTGCGGCCACTTGACGTCGCGCAGGTAGCCGGCCAGCGCGGCGGTGCCGGCGCCGGTGGCCGGGTCTTCGTAGACGCCGCCGATGGCGAAGGGATTGCGCGTGTGGAACAGGCGCGGCCCTTCGGCCCAGGCCAGCACGATGGTGGTCAGGTCGTGCGCCGCCATCAGCGCGCGCCCGGCTTCCAGCTCGTAACGCATCGCTGCCAGCAGCTCGCGGCTGGCCAGCGCCAGCACCAGGTGGTTGGCGCCGGCGTGGGCGAAGCCGGGCGCGATGCGCGGATCGAGGTCGGCGTCAAGGTAGCCGAACAGCGCCAGCGCCCCGGCCACCAGGGCCGGGTCCGCGGGACGGCTGAAGGTCGGCGGCGATTGCAGGGCGGCGCTGACCAGCTTCTCCTCTGCCCGGCCTTCGACGGTGATGTCCGCCCCGTTCAGGGTCAGGGCGTAGACGCCGTCGCCGTGCCGGCGCGCCAGCGCCGACCCCAGCGCGATGGTGGCGTGGCCGCAGAACGGCACTTCGGACTCGGGCGAGAAATAGCGTACGCGCCAGTTGCCGTCGTCGAGCGGTGCGGCGAAGGCGGTCTCGGAAAAGCCGATTGCGTGGGCCAGGCGCTGCATCTCGTCGCTTGGGGGCAGTTGCGGGCCGATCCAGACGCCGGCCGGGTTGCCGCCCTGGCTGCCATCGGAAAAGGCGGCGATGCGCAGGATGGTGTCGGTGTCGATTGACGGCTCGGTTCGGCTCACGGTCGGCTCCTGTCGATGGCAAAAGCTCATTTTACTTGACGGGGCCAGGCTTGCATCCTTATATTTAGAAGGATATCTAATTAGAACAGCTTCAAAACATGACCGGCAAACTCAACACCGCCTTCAAGGCGATCGCCGACCCGACGCGGCGCGAGATCCTGCGCCTGCTGCGCAAGGAAGAAATGAACGCGGGCGAGCTGGCCGCGCATTTCGACATGACCAAGCCGACCATGTCGCACCACTTCGCGGTGCTCAAGGAAGCGGAACTGATCACCAGCCGGCGCGAGGGCCAGACCATCTGGTACGCGCTGAACACGACGGTCCTGGAAGACGTGCTGGCCTGGACCATGGACATGGCGCGCGGCGCCGGGGGAGACAAACGATGAAGACACGTTTCAAGCTGTGGACCTTGCTGGTGCTGCTGGCGACCGTCGGCGCCACGCTCTGGCTGTATGGCGCGCTGCCCGAGCGCATCCCCTCGCACTGGAACGCCGCCGGCCGGGTCGACGCCTGGGGTCCGCGCGCCTCGATCTTCACCGAGCCGGCCATCATGCTGGGCGTGGCCTTCCTGTGGCTGGTGCTGCCCGGGATCTCGCCGAAACGCTTCGAGGTCGAGGGCTTCGAGGACACCTGGTGGTTCGGCGGCATGGCGGTGCTGGCCCTGCTCGCCTTCGTCCAGCTCATGCTGCTGGGTGCGGCGCTGGGCGCCGCCATCGACATCGGGCGTGCGCTGGGCGGCGGCCTGGGCGTGTTCATCCTGTTGCTGGGGAACGTAATGGGCAAGGTGAGGCGCAACTTCTGGCTCGGCATCCGCACGCCCTGGACGCTGGCCAACGAGCGCGTGTGGTATGCCACCCACCGCCTGGCCGGCAAGACCATGGTGGGCAGCGGCCTGTTGATGACAGGCGTGGCGCTGGCCGGGTGGCCGGCCTGGAGCGGTACCGCGCTGCTGCTGGCGGGTGTGCTGGTGCCGGCCGGGTATTCGCTCGTCTATTACAAGCGGCTGGAGCGCGACGGACGGCTGGAATCCGCCTGACCAAGGATGAGGTGTCATTTCGCACGCAAACCTGGGCCCCGGCCTTCGCCTGGGCGACGGTCCCTGGGCTGACTCAGAATCCCGGCGGACGCCCGCCCGCCACGCCGGCCGCTTTTTCCAGCGCCAGGCCGACGCGCGCAATGGTCCCTTCGTCGAACAGGCGGCCGATCAGCGTCACCCCATGCGGCACGCGGCGCGGCGGGTCGAAGGTAGGCAGCGGCCGGGCCGGATCCGGCGCCCAGTCGCTGCGCGCCTGCCCGACTTCCACCGTGCCGGTGCGCAGCGTCAGCGAGGGGTGGCCGGTGTTGTTCGAGATGGTCAGCATCTCGTCGCGCAGCGAAGGCACCAGCAGCAGGTCGACCTCGCGGAAGATGCGCGCCATCTCCAGCGCCACCTTGCGGCGCAGGCGGTCGGACTGGACGAAATCGACCGCCGACAGGAAGCGCGCCTCGCGGAACAGGTTCGGCCAGGCGTCCGGCACCTGGACCTTGAGCTGGTCGGCGCGGCCGTCGAGGGTGATCTCCTCGAAGGCGGCGGCGGCTTCCGCAAACAGCACGGTGTTGAGCGACTGGTAGGGCCAGTCCGGCAGCGTGACCGGCACGGCTTTCAGGCCCAGCTTTTTCAGCGATTCGAGCGCGGCGCGGTCGACCTCGGTGGCCGGCGCTTCCCGCATCCAGCCGGGGAAGTAGCCGACCTTCAGGCCGTCCACCTTGGCATTGGCGTCGAAATCCAGCCTGGCTGGCACGCTGGCGGCGTCACCCGCATCCGGCCCCGAGATCGCCTGCAGCACCAGCATCGCATCCTCGACGCCGCGCGTCATCGGCCCCAGCTTGTCCAGCGACCAGCACAGCGTCATCGCGCCGCTGCGGCCGACCCGGCCATAGGTCGGGCGCAGGCCGGTCACGCCGCAACGCATCGACGGGCTGACGATGCTGCCGCCGGTTTCGCTGCCGATCGAGAACGCGACCAGCGCCGCCGCCGTGGCCGCACCTGGCCCCGCGCTGGAGCCGGACGCGCCCTCTTCCAGCAGCCAGGGGTTCATGGTCTGGCCGCCGAACCAGATGTCGTTCAGGGCCAGCGCGCCCAGGCTCAGCTTCGCGACCAGCACGGCGCCGGCGGCCGTGAGTCTGGCGACCACGGTCGCATCCTGCCGCGGCACGCGCTCGCGATGGAACTCGGCGCCCCAGGTGGTGCGGATGCCGGCGGTGTCGAGCAGGTCCTTCACGCCGTAGGGAATGCCGTGCAGCGGGCCGCGGTACTTGCCGGCGGCGATCTCGCGGTCGGCCTGGCGCGCCTGCGCCAGCGCGTGCTCCCCGGTCAGCGTGATCACGCTGCGCAGCTTGCCGTCCAGGCGCTTGATGCGTTCGATATAGATGCGGGTCAGGCGTTCCGAGCTGATGGCGCGGGTCTCGATCCAGCGCGCCAGCTTGGTGACCGGGGCGAAGGCGATGTCCTCCTCGCGCGCCGGCAGCGGGCCCGCGTTCACGCGGCTGCGCACGAAGCGTTCGCGCGCCGGCAGGCTGGCGCCGGGGGCCGCCGTGAGCGGACGCCAGACGGTGGCCGGTGCGATCTCCGGTTCCAGTGCCAGCTTGCGCGGGCCGGTGCGCCGTTCCATGGTCGAGGACAGCGAGACGCGCCAGCTGCCTGCCATCATCGTGCGCTGGGCCGGCGTGGTGTTCACCTGCATCAGCTTTTCGGCCTCGGCGAAGGTGGCGGGCGTGACTGCGGGACCGAAGCCCTGGGTGGCGCCAAAGGTCGGCGGTGCGCCAGGCGTCGTGTTCGGCGCGGCTGGCGCGGATTGTTCTCCCTCCTGCGGCAGCGCTTCGGCACGGACGGCGCCGGCCACGGCCAGCAGGCCGAGCGGGGCATGGATCAGGAAATCGCGGCGTTGTGTCATGGACCCTCGGTGATGTGTGGATGATGTCGCCGGACGATCCTACCGTAGAGTCTTGAAGCGGACAATCCTTACGGTTCCAGCATCCCGGGCAGGCGATCGGCCAGGAAATCCACCAGCGCCGCCACCCGCGGCGCCAGCGCACCCTGCGTATAGAACACCGCCCACACCGGCTGGGTCCAGCGCAGCGTTTGCGCCGGGAGTACCGGCACCAGCCGCCCCGCCTCGACATCGGCACGGGTCAGGAAGTCCGACAGGCTGGCGATACCGGCGCCGGCCAGCGCCAGGTGGCGCACCGCTTCGCCGCTGGACGCCGTCACCTTCGGCACGGCCGGCCATCCCTCCTCGTCGCCGTGTTGCAGCGGCCAGGTGTTCAGCGTGGCCGGCGCCGTGAAGCCCAGCAGGCGGTGGCGCGCCAGTTCATCCACGTTCGCAGGCAGGCCATGGCGCGCCAGGTAGCTTGGTGCCGCCAGCACGCGGATCCGGCTGTGCCCGAGGCGGCGCGCCTTGAGCGTGGAATCGAGCAGCGGCCCGATGCGGATGGCGACGTCGGCGCGCTGCTCGATCAGGTCGACGACGGTCTCGCCGCTGGTGAGTTCCAGTTCCACCTGCGGATAGGCGTCGAGGAAGGCCGGCACCAGCGGCGCGAGCAGGTGATCGATGGTCGGCGTGGCGGCGTTCACGCGCACCAGGCCCGATGGCTGGGTACGGCGTGCCGCGGCCTGGGCTTCGGTGTCGTCGAGGTCGGCGATGATGCGGCGCGCGCGGCCCAGTAGCCAGGCGCCTTCCTCCGTCAAGTCGAGCCGGCGCGTGGTCCGGTGCATCAGGGTCATGCCCAGCTGTTTTTCCAGGCGCGAGATGGTGCGCGACACGCCCGAGGGCGTCTGGCCGAGGCGCGCGGCAGCGGCCGAGAACGAGCCGGTATCGATGACGGCGCAAAATGCAATCAAGGGCTCCACGTCCAGCATTATTGACTCCCAGTCAAAAGTCTATTGTACGGCAGCGGATTTTTCTTTGGACGCCGGGCGATCAGAATGGCGCCTCATTCAAGGACACTGGAGAACAAGATGCCTCTCGCTTTATGGGCGCTCACCTTGAGCGCCTTTGCCATCGGGACGACGGAATTCGTGATCGTCGGCCTGATCCCCACCATTGCCGACAGCCTGCAGGTGTCGGTCCCATCGGCCGGTTTGCTGGTCAGCCTGTATGCGCTCGGCGTCGCCGTCGGCGCACCGGTGCTGACCGCGCTGACCGGGCGCGTGCCGCGCAAACTTTTACTGCTCGGCCTGATGGTCCTGTTCACCGCCGGTAACCTGACCGCCTGGATGGCGCCCGGCTACGCCGCGCTGATGGCGGCGCGCGTGCTCACGGGCCTGGCTCACGGCGTGTTCTTCTCGATCGGTTCGACCATTGCCACCAGCCTGGTGCCGAAGGAAAAGGCGGCCAGCGCGATCGCCCTGATGTTCAGCGGCCTGACCGTGGCGCTGGTGACCGGCGTGCCGCTCGGGACCTTCATCGGCCAGCACTTCGGCTGGCAGATGACCTTCCTGGCGGTGGCCTTGCTGGGCGTGGTGGCGTTTGCCGGCATTGCCTTGCTCGTCCCGTCCAGCATCGCCGGCAGCAAGCCCGCTTCGCTGCTGACGCAACTTGCGGTCTTGAGGAAACCGCGCCTGCTGCTGGTGTACGCGATGACCGCGCTCGGCTACGGCGGCACCTTCATCGCCTTTACTTACCTGGCGCCGATCCTGCAGCAGGTGGCCGGCTTCTCCGCGAACAGCGTCGGCCTGGTGATGCTGGTGTACGGCGTCTCGGTCGCCTTCGGGAACATCTGGGGCGGCAAGCTGGCCGACCGCAAGGGCCCGATCCGCGCGCTGCAGATCGTGTTCGCGCTGCTGGCCCTGGTGCTGCTGGTCTTGAGCTTCACCGCCGCCAACAAGGCCGCCGTCCTCGTCACCGTGCTGGCCTGGGGCGCGGTCGCCTTCGGCAACGTGCCGGGCCTGCAGGTGTACGTGGTGCGCCGTGCCGAGATCGATGCGCCGCGCGCCGTCGACGTGGCCTCGGGCCTGAACATCGCCGCCTTCAACGTCGGCATCGCGCTGGGCGCCTGGGGTGGCGGCATCGTGGTCGAACACCTGGGCCTGATGGCCACGCCCTGGATCGGCGCGCTGGTGGTCGTGGGCGCCCTGCTCCTCACCACGCTGGCCGGACGGCTGGACAGGCGCGACGCTTCGGCGGCCGTGCAATCCGAGCCGGCCGCGCTGGCCACACACTGATCATTCATCGAAAGGAAACATCATGCACATCCCGCACATCGGCCTCGGCACCTTCCGCCTGACCGGCACCCAAGCCATCGACTCGGTCCGCAGCGGCCTCGAACTCGGCTACCGCCACATCGATACCGCCCAGATCTACGGCAACGAGCAGGACGTCGGTACGGCGCTGCGCGAATCAGGCATCGACCGCGACGAAGTCTTCGTCACCACCAAGGTCTGGACCGAGCACCTGGAAGGCAGCCAGCTGATCCCCAGCCTGGAACAGAGCCTGCGCAAGCTGGGCCTGGAGCAGGTCGACCTGGCGCTGATCCACTGGCCGTCGCCGGACGGCGCGGTGGCGGTGGCCGAATCGATGGCGGCGCTGTTGGCGGCGCGCGAACGCGGCCTGGCGCGCGCCATCGGCGTCTCCAATTTCACGATGCCGCTGCTGCGGGAAGCGATTGCCGCGGTGGGTGCGCACAACATCGCCACCAACCAGGTCGAACTGCATCCCTACCTGCAGAACCGCGCGCTGGTCGCTTTCATGCTTGAGGCCGGCATCCACCTGACCGCCTACATGCCGCTCGCCTACGGCAAGGTGATGGCGGACCCGGTCATCGCGCGCATCGCGGCCAGGCTCGGCGCCACGCCGGCCCAGGTCACGCTGGCCTGGCTGATGGGCAAGGGCTATGCGGTGATCCCGTCGTCGACACAACGCGTCAACCAGGCCGGCAACCTGGCCGCGCGGGCGCTCACGCTGGCGCCCGAAGACAGCGCCGCCATCGATGCGCTGGAGCGCGGCGAGCGCCTGGTCAATCCGGACTTTGCCCCGCGCTGGGACTGAAGGCTTCGTCCAGTTCCTTGTAATGGCGGAAGATGCCCTCCTCGTTGAAGGGCAGGCGCCGCTTTGACGCCAGGTAGGCCGCGATGCGCGGGCGCCTGGCGATCCGGTCGTGCAGGGCCGCCAGCAGCGGATAGCCGGCGTCGAGCCGTGCCAGCGACTTCGGAAAAGCGTAGCGCAGGCCCTCGATCAGCTGGAACAGCGACAGGTCGGCATAGGTAAGCTGGTCGCCCAGCAGGTAGTCCTTGGGCTCGGGGCGGCCCAGGATGCCTTCGAACCAGTCGAAGAACTTCGGAATGCGCGTCTCGAGGAAGTCGGCCGTGCGGCGCTTGGCTTCCGGGCGCTGGTCCTCGTAGTACAGCGAGGTGGCGATCGGATGGTGGGTGTCGTGGGTCTCGGCCACCAGGTCGGCGATCGTCATCTGGATCTGCTGGACCCACAGCCGGCCCTGCTCGTCCTGCGGCGCCAACCCATGGCACTCGCCCAGGAACAGCAGGATCGTGCTGGTCTGGCCGACCATCACCTCGCCCGCCTTCAGGAAGGGCGGCGCGAAGGACGGGTGGTCGGCACCGTCCATCGCCGCGATCATGCGCGCCATGCCGCCCGGCTCGCGCGCCACGTCGACATAGGGCACGCCGGCCTCCTCCAGGGCCAGCCGCACGAATTCACCGCGGCCCTGGATCGTTGGCCAGTAAAAAAGTTCGTACGCCATACCTCACTCCTTCTGTTGTTCGGTTTGACTCAATTATTCATCAGGAATGCGATTGTTCGGCGCGGCAATCGTGCTAGTCTTGCGTCTGGCAACAACGCCTGACAAAAGATCAACAACTAGAGACATGATTACAACAAAACTTTCGCAATGGCTGGGTTTTCGATGGCGCCGATCTTGACTCAATGAACTAATTGTTTCCATTGAGCAATGTCACTCAACACTGATGGCGAGTGCGACAAGATACGAATCATCCGATAACTTCAGTCCGGAGCGCACCATGATTTTCGCTCACCTCACCAGGCACTGGCTGGCCAGCCGGCGCGAGTACAGCCTCGCCTCCTGGCTCCTGTGCATCGCGCGCAGCCTGCGCGTACTGGTCTTCTACCGCGACCACCGCGCCCTGTGCCGGCTGGGCGTCTACCGCAAGCACGTCGCGGCGCCGGCCAACGACGACCCCTTCCATCACCTGAGCCACCGCGACTACCTCATCAAGGGCCTGCCGGCGCGCCGTCGCGTGCAGGCGGTCCTGAGCCATTACCGCTTCGAGGAAACCACCTTCAACGACGCCTACCTGCAGGCGGTCTACGGCCAGCGCTGCCTGCCGCTGTGGCAGCACGAGGATGCGGAGGGCGGCAGCCGCTTCATGATCCAGCTCGAAATGGCCTCGCGCAGCAATGCCGAGGGCGACCTCACCGTGGCCCTGGTCGCGGACGGCAAATGCCTGCACCGCCTGTCGTTCAGCTGGCTGGAAGGCGCCATGGCCGGGGTGGACGCGCCGGTCGTGCCCTTCATCGCGCGCAACCAGGGCCGCTGGGTCGATTCCGGCGCCGCCTTCGACGCCTTCGAGCGCGTCTTCCCGAACAACTCGCCCAGCTTCTTCTGCTTCGCGGCCATGCAGGGCATCGCCCAGTCGGTCGGCATCGACAAGGTGGTCGCGATCGCGAGCAGAGCCCACGTCGCCTACGACCCCGATCCGGAAAAGCATTTCGCCAATGCCTACGACGGCTTCTGGAAGATCCTCGGCGGCGTCGAAATGGCCGGCGACACGAGCTACCTGATCGACCTGCCCTTCTACGTCAAGCCACTGTCCGAGATGCCGTCCAAGCACCGCAAGCGCGCCGCCCAGCGCCGCGAGTACTGGCGCTTGATCGGCGAGTCGGCCCGCTCGGTGCTGCAGCGCCACCTGCTGCATGCACGCGCCCACGTCGAGCACCCGGCACCGGTGCTGTCGCCGGCGCAGATCTGATTCACCCGTGGCCGCATTCCCGGCCGCGGAACCTTTCCCACCCGTGGCCGCGCCGCCGGCCACGGAACCTTTTCATCCATTGCGCGTCTATTGACACAAGTACCACACAGGCGCGCACCCGTGTTACACTCGCGCCTTCGCTAGGGGTCCTGGAAGTTAGTTTCCGGGTGAGAGATACCCTTCGTACCTGATCTGGATAATGCCAGCGAAGGAAAGCGCAAAGCAGTTCCCATCTTGTTTGCCCTTCCCCCCGTTGGCTCCGGCTTTGTAGAAAGCAGCGTGCAGCCAAAGGCGGCGCGCAAGACGAGCAAACACATGACACCAACCCTGAAATACTCCATCCTGGCCGGCGCCCTGCTGCAGGCTTTTTCCGCGCACGCGCAAGACCAGGCCAGCCAGCCGGTGAACGAAGTCGTCGTCACCGGCAACCGCTTCATCACCGTCGACCGCGCCGGCGTCGGCGGCTTCGGCGAAACCGCCCTGTTCGACACCCCGGCCTCGATCACCGCCATCGGCCGCACCCAGATGCAGGACCTGTCGATCCGCTCGACCACCGAAGCGCTGCGCTTCGACGCCTCGGTCAGCGACGCCTACAACGCGGTCGGCTATGCCGAGCAGTTCTCGATCCGCGGCTTCGCCCTCGACAACAACTACAGCTACCGCAAGGACGGCTTCGCGATCCCCGGCGATACCCAGATCCCGCTCGAGAACAAGGAGCGCATCGAAGTGCTGAAGGGCCTGTCCGGCCTCACCGCCGGCATCGCCACCCCGGGCGGCATCGTCAACTACGTGACCAAGCGCCCGACCGACAAGCCGCTGCGCTCGGCCACCGTGGAAATCAGCGAGCGCGGCACGCTGTACGGCAGTGTCGACCTGGGCGGCCGTCTCGAGGACCGCCGTTTCGGCTACCGCATCAACGCGGCGGCCGCCGACCTGCACTCCTACGTGCGCGGCGCCAACGGCGACCGCCAGTTCGTCTCCGGCGCCTTCGACTGGCAGATCACCCCGGACGCGCTGCTGCAGCTGGACTTCGACTACCAGCACAAGGCCCAGATCACCGCGCCCGGCTTCCAGCTGATTCGCAACGAAGTGCTGCCGAGCGGCGTATCGAACAAGCTGCTGCTGAACGACCAGCCCTGGACCAAGCCGGTCGACACCCGCGACACCAACCTCGGCCTGCGTTTTGAAGTCAAGCTGGCGCCGGGCTGGCTGGCCACTGTGTCGGGCAACAAGCACTGGTTCAAGCGCGACGACTACACCGCCTTCCCCTACGGCTGCAGCAACGAGGGCGAAGGCTACTACCCGGGCTTCTGCTCGAACGGCGACTACGACGTCTACGACTACCAGAGCGTGGGCGAGCGCAAGTCGCCGTGGGGCGTGCAAGCCATGGTGCAGGGCAAGTTCGCCACCGGCGCGCTGCGCCACGCCCTCACCGTCGGCAGCTCCTACGCCGAGCGCCACGACAGCTTCGGCGACTATGTGTACGACTACGTCGGCTACAGCAACATCTGGCAGCCGCAGGACACCCCGCACGTGGCGGCCGACCGCGTCACCGGTCCCGTGTTCGAGCGCCGCAGCGACCAGGAAAGCGCGCTGTTCGCCCAGGACATCGTGAATCTCTCGCAGAACCTGACCCTGCACGGCGGCCTGCGCTACGTGAAGATCAAGCGCAGCGAATACGACGACGACATCAAAGGCTACGTGCACGCCGACGACAGCTTCACCCTGCCGAGCCTGGCGCTGGTCTGGGGCTTGTCGCGCGACTGGAACCTGTACGGCTCGTTCAGCCACGGACTGCAGCACGGCGGCATCGCGCCGATGGGCACCAGCAACGAAGCCTCGGTGCTGGCACCGGGCCGTTCACGCCAGGTGGAATTCGGCACCAAGGCCGCGCTGGCAAACGGCGTGAATTTGTCGGTGGCGCTGTTCCAGATCCGCCAGGGCCTGGAGTTCGAAGATCCGTACCAGACCATCAATGGCCTGCACCCCTACGTGCGCAGCGGCCGCGAGACCCATCGCGGCATCGAGTTCTCGGCCGACGGCAAACTCAGCGACGCGCTGCGCTACAGCGTCTCGCTGATGGGGCTGAACACGCGCCAGGACGGCACGGGCCTGGCCGGCATCGACGGCAAGCGCGTCACCGACGTCCCGGCCTTCAAGTCGACCGCCTGGCTGGAATATGCGGTGGCGGCGGTGCCGGGCCTGAAGGTCGACGGCACCTGGCAGTATTCGGGCAAGAAGGCTTTCGATCCCGAGAACCGTGTGTTCGTGCCGGACTACCACGTGTTCGGCGCGGGCGCGTCGTATGGGCTGAAGCTGGGTACTACAGCCGTGACCGTGCGGGCGCGGGTGGACAATTTGTTCGACAAGTTCTACTGGCGCGATGTGACGCCGGCGCTGGGTGGCTACCTGCTGCCTGGGGCGCCAAGGACGTTCAGGGTGTCGGCGCAGTTTGATTTGTGATGTATTGTTAGCCCATGCACGTCATCCCCGCCCTGGCCGGGCGCCTTGGCGGGGATCCAAGTTCTGCGTGAGCTGTCGAAACGCGGACAAACTTGGGTCCCCGCCTCCGCGGGGACGACGTGCTAATGTTCCGTCAAAAACGACTTAACAGTCGTTCAACTGTTCCCACCCGCTCTTCCAACGCCCCCGCCGCCACCACATACCCAATCCCCCGCTCCTCCAGCACCGCCACCAGCTGCGCATGCACCCGCTGCCGCACCGCCTCCGAATCCCGCTGCAGCCCATCCGGCACCCACGGCAGATCCGGCGCCGCTACCACCGTCAGCGCGTAATCATGCGCCGCCTCCAGCGATAAAAGCGCGGGCGGCACGCGTCCCCAGTAGATCCGGCTGTACACCGCCGTCATCAGCGGCGTGGTATCGCAGAACAGGAAGCCTTTCACGCGCGGATCCGAGGCCAGCGCATCCTCGCGCACAAGCTGGGTGCGCGCAATCGCCGGCTGGTCGTACTCGAAGGGCACGCGCTGCTCGGTCTCGACGAATTCGCGCAGGTATTCCGGCACCCACAGCGTGCCATGACGGCGCGCCAGGGCGGCGGCCAGGGTCGACTTGCCGGTCGATTCCGCGCCCAGGATGGCGATGCGCCGCGGTGGCGTCTGCGCGTTCATTGCAGGCCCTCGCTGGCCGCCTTGTTCCACACGCGCAGGCCGGCCACCGCCATCGCCACGAATAGCGCGTACAGCAGCGCCGTCAGGTACAGCGACTTGTGCACGTACAGGCCGACGTAGATGATGTCGACCACGATCCAGGTATGCCAGTTCTCGACCTTCTTGCGTGCCGTGAGCAGCGTGCCGAGCAGGCTGCCGGCGGTCAGGAAGCCGTCCATGTACGGCACGTCGGTGTCGGTGTAGTGCCTGAGGAAAGCGGCCAGCAGGCCGAAGCCCACCAGCCAGCCAAGCAGTGACCAGGTCCAGCCCGCGCGGTCCAGGCGCGTGACCACCAGCGGCCGGTCGTCCTGGCCCTTCCCGCGCAGCCACTCGTACCAGCCCCAGGCGGCCGCCACGATGAACACGCCCTGCAGGCCGGCGTCGCCGTACAGGCGGGCGTCGAAGAACACGATGCCGTACATGGCGGACGACAGGATCGCGAACAGCCAGGCCCAGTGTTTGCGGCGGATGTTCAGCAGCACCGTCACGATCGACAGGACGAAGGAAAGCAGTTCCAGCGGGGTGGTCTTGAATCCAAGGATGAGAAGGGTGTCGTTCATGCCGGCCTGTGCGTGGGTCCTGCGGATGGGTCAGCGATTATCGGAGCAGCGCCGGGTTTATGCAAGGTGCCACCGTCCCAACCGATATGTCCTGACCGGCATGTCCTGACCGGCATGTCCGGATCCGGACACCCCTGCCCGCGCACGGGCAGCGGCAAGCACCCTGCCACTACGCTCTCATAGGGAAAGCCCCCTGGCACGCCGCTTGCAGTAAAGGAAGCATCACAAATCATCATCGCGCCACACCATGGACCAAGCCATCCCCATCGACACCCTGCGCCGCCGCGGCCTGCTGCGCCTGGCCACCGGCGTGCTCCTGTTCGCGGCCCTAGGCGCCGCGGCCTGGGGCCTGAACCGCGCGCTGCGCCCCAGCATCGCCGCGGATGCCGTCGTCATCTCCGAAGTCCGGCGCGGCAATGTCGACAACACCGTCAACGCGGCCGGCGTGGTCATTCCCGTGCACGAGGAAGTGGTGTCGAGTCCCGGCACCAGCCGCGTCGCCCACGTGCATGCCAAGCCGGGCCAGCAGGTGAAGCGCGGCGACCTGCTGCTGGAACTCGACGACCGCGAGATCCGCCTGGCGCTGGAAGCGCTGAAGGAGCAGCTGGCGCAGCAGGACAACCGCGTCATGACCCTCGGCCTGGAGATGGACCAGAAACTGAAGCAGACCCGGAGCGCGATCGAACTGCTCGAGATCGACCTGCAATCCACGCGCGTGCGCCACGAACGCAACCAGAAGCTGCGCATCAGCGGGCTGGTCTCGGGCGAGGACCTGCTGACGGCGGAACTGAACGTCAAGCGCAACGAGATCCAGCTGCGCCAGCAGCGCGAACTGATCGAGGACACGCGCCGCGCCACGGCCAGCGCCATCGCCGCGGCCAAGCTGCAGCAGGCGATCCTGCAGAAGCAGATCGCGCAGCAGGAACGCTTGCTGGCCCAGACCCGCGTCAGCGCGCCCTTCTCGGGCATGCTGACGTCCCTGGTCGAAGAAGAAGGCGCCAGCGTGGCCGCCGGCCAGCTGGTGGCGCGCGTCTCGGAGATGAACAACTACCGGGTAGAAGCCAGCCTGTCCGACTTCCACGCCCGCCTGCTCGCGCCCGGCCAGGCGGTGCGGGTCGAGCAGAACGGGGAGCTGATGGACGGCACCGTCCACACCATCCTGCCCGAAATCCAGAACGGCACCATCAAGCTGCTGGTCGACCTGGCCAAGCCGCGCAACCCGCTGCTGCGCAACAAGATGCGCGTCGACGTCAACGTGATCACCGAACGCAAAGCCGGCGTGCTGGTGGTCGACAACGGCGCCGCCTTCAACGGGCGCGGACGGCAGCCGGCCTTTGTCGTCGCCGATGGCGTCGCCACCAGGACCACGCTGGAACTGGGCGCCGGCGACGGCAAGGTGATCGAGGTGGTGGCCGGTGCGCGGCCGGGCGCGCGCGTCATCGTATCCGATACCAGCGCCTTCAAGGAACTGGACAGCATCCGCATTTCCAACTAGGAGAGACACATGATCAAATTGAACAAGGTCAGCAAGACCTACCGCACCGACAAGGTCGAGACGCTGGCGCTGAAGGACATCGACCTGCAGGTCGACAAGGGCGAATTCGTGGCCATGATGGGCCCCAGCGGCTGCGGCAAGAGCACGCTGCTGAACCTGATCGGCCTGCTCGACCGGCCGGGCCAGGGCAGTATCGAGATCGATGGCGTGCCGCTCACGCGCTACAAGGACCGCCAGCTGGCCAGGCTGCGCAACCAGACCTTCGGCTTCATCTTCCAGAGCTTTCACCTGATCCCGGACCTGCGCGTGATCGACAACGTCGAGCTGCCCCTGCTCTACCGCAGCGGCAGTGATGGCAAAAGCGGCGAACGGCGCCGGCTGGCGCGCGAGGCGCTGGAAAAGGTCGGGCTCTCGGCGCGCATGGACCATTACCCGAACCAGCTCTCGGGCGGCCAGCAGCAGCGGGTGGCGATCGCGCGCGCCATCGTCGGCCGGCCGCAGGTGCTGCTGGCCGACGAGCCGACCGGTAACCTGGACAGCAAGATGGGCGCCGAGGTGATGGACATCCTGCTCAAGCTCAACGCCGAAGGCACGACCGTCGTGATGGTCACCCACGACGAGCAGGAAGCGCGCCGCGTGAACCGCATCGTGCGCGTGTTCGACGGCCAGCTGGTCAGCGGAGGACTGCTCCATGCTGCGTAACTACCTGCTGACCGCCTACAAGGTCTTCATGCGGCGTAAACTCTTCACGGCCATCAACCTGGCGTGCATCGTGCTCACGCTGGTGGTGCTGATGGTGATCAGCGCGCTGCTGGAGACCGCCTTCTTCCCGAGCGGCGTGGAAGGCAGGAGCAACCGCTTCCTGCAGATCTACGGCATCCGCAGCACGAGCGCCGACATGAGCGACATGCGCACCACGCTGATGGGCTACAAGACCATCGACAAGTACCTGAAACCGATCAAGGGCGTGGAGCGCGTGTCCGCCTTTACCGTCACCAGCGCCGTGTCGGCCTACCAGGGCGACCGCGTCAGCACGCTGGACATGCGCCGCGTCGACGCCGACTACTGGAAGATCCTCGACTTCAAGCTGCTGGCCGGGCGCCTGCCGGACGAAGCCGACGAGCAGGCCGGGCGCATGGTGGCCGTCATCAACGCCAGCACCGCGCGCCAGCTGTTCGGCAGCGGCACGGCGGTGGGCCAGCCGCTCAGCGTCGGTGGCCAGGCCTTCCAGGTGATCGGCGTGGTCGAGGATGTCCTGCACATCAACTCGTATGCCGACATCTGGGCGCCGCTCTCGACCTTCCCATCGACTAACTACCAGAACGAGCTGACCGGGAACTTTGCCGTGCTGCTGCTGGCGCGCGACGCGGCCGACCTGCCGCGCATCCAGCGCGAGGTCGAGCGCATCGCGAAAACCTTCGTGACCGAAGACCCGCACACCTACAGCCGCACCGTGTTCTGGGCCGACAGCAAGCTCGACGTGTTCGCGCGACAGGTGTTCGACAACCAGGGCGATGCCGACTCCGGCGCCACCCGTCTGCTGGCGACGATCGCCGCCGGGATGCTGGTGTTCATGCTGCTGCCGGCGCTGAACCTGGTCAACCTGAACACCGGCCGCATCCTCGAGCGCAGCAGCGAGATCGGCGTGCGCAAGGCCTTCGGCGCCACCAGCGCCCACCTGGTCGGCCAGTTGGTCACCGAGAACGTGCTGCTGTGCCTCGCGGGCGGCCTGCTCGGCCTGGCCTGCACCCGGCTGGCGCTGTGGTGGCTGGAAGCCTCGCAGCTGATTCCCTACCTCGAAGTCCACATCAACCTGGCCGTGTTCGGATTCGGCATGCTGCTCGCCTTTGTGTTCGGCCTGCTGTCCGGCGTGATCCCGGCCTGGAAGATGTCGCGCCTCGATCCCGTCCACGCCCTGAAAGGAACCGCCTGATGCTGCGCCACCTGTTGCGACTGACCTGGAAGCGCAAGTCCAGGCACCTGATGCTGAGCCTCGAAATTTTGCTCGCCTTTGCCATCGTGTTCGGCATCGCGGCCTTTGCGCTGCGCTACCTGCAGCTGTACCGCGAGCCGATCGGCTTCGACGGCAGCGACGCCTGGTCGGTGGCGATCGTGACCGGCGACAGCAAGAACGACAGCATCCCGGCCGACGTCTACGACACCCTGCGCCGCGGCCTGCTGGGCATGCCGGAAGTGCGCGCCGTCGGCTTCGCGGCCTATTCGCCCTACACCAACTCGAACTGGCACACCTCCGTGAAATCGCCGCAGACCGGGGCCGAGGTCCAGACCCTGATCCTCGAAGCCAGCGACGGCTTTGCCGACGCCGTCGGCATGCCGATCGCGCGCGGACGCTGGTTCTCGGCCATGGACGAAGGCGCGGCCGTGCGGCCGGTGGTGCTGGACAGGCGCATGGCGGCGGCCATGTTCCCCGGCCAGGAAGCGCTCGGGCGCCAGTTCACCCATCATGAAGACGGCGTCGACCGCACCTTGAAGGTGGTCGGCATCGTCGACACCTTCCGCCACAAGCATCCGCTGATGGTGCCGGGGAACTTCATCATGACCCGCTTCGCGCCGCTGGCCGGCCCCTCGCGCGTGCGCACCATCCTGGTCAAGGTGGCCCCCGGTACGCCGCGCGCTTTCGAGACGAAGCTGAACCGCCAGCTGCACCTGATCCGCAACGACTGGTCGTACACGATCGCGCCGCTGTCCGCGATGCGCGCCTCGCAGATGAAGGAGCAGCTGATTCCGCTGGGCGTGCTGGGCGTGATCAGCGCCTTCATGGTGGCGATGGTCGCCTTCGGCCTGTTCGGCGTGCTGTGGCAGAACACCACGCGCCGCATCCCCGAGATCGGCCTGCGCCGCGCGATCGGCGCCCGTGCCGGCGACATCTACCGCCAGATCATCACCGAGCAGCTGCTGCTCAGCTCCGTCGCCATCGTGCTGGGCCTGGTGCTGCTGGTGCAGCTGCCGCTCACCGGCGCGCTGGGCCAGATGATGAACTGGCCGGTCTTCGTGGGGGCCGCGGGACTGTCGATGGGCGTGATCTATCTGCTATCCTTGCTCTGCTCGCTCTACCCGGGCTGGCGCGCCAGCCGCCTCAGTCCGGCGGAGGCGCTGCACCACGAATGATAAACAGTATAAAACTATGGATTCCAACCGCAGGCGGCGCATCCTGGTCGTCGACGACGACGGCGCAGTGCAGGTCTCGCTCGCCTTGTTGCTCAAGCAGGCCGGCTTCGACGCGCGCTGCGCCGACGGCCCACGCGAAGCGCTCGAGCAGCTCGACGCCGGCCCCTTCGACCTGGTCCTGCAGGACATGAACTTTTCGCTGCAGACCAGCGGCGAGGAAGGCCTCGAGCTGCTGGGCCGCATCAAGGCGCGCCAGCCGGCGCTGCCGGTACTGCTGATGACGGCCTGGGGCTCGATCGGGCTGGCGGTGCGCGGCGTAAAGGCCGGCGCCGCCAACTTCTTCACCAAGCCCTGGGACAACGGCCAGCTGGTCGACCTGGTCGAGGCGACGCTCAGGCTGGGCGAACCGGCGGCGGCGCCCAGGCTCACGCGCGCCGCCCTCGACGCCCGCTTCGACTTCACCGACATCGTCGGCGAGCACCCGAAACTGCTGAAGGTGCTGGAGACCATCGGCCAGGTCGCGCGCACGCGCGCGCCGGTGCTGGTGCTGGGCGAGAGCGGCACCGGCAAGGAACTGATCGCCGACGCCATCCACCGCAACAGCCCGCGCGCCGCCCATCCCATCGTCAAGATCAACATGGGCGCGATCACGCAAACGCTGTTCGAGAGCGAGATGTTCGGCCACGTGCGCGGCGCCTTTACCGATGCCAGGAGCGATCGCAAGGGCCACGTCGCCAGCGCCGACGGCGGCACCCTGTTCCTGGACGAGATCGGCGAGCTGCAGCGCGGCGACCAGGTGAAGCTGCTGCGCGTGCTGCAGGACCAGCGCTACCAGCCGGTCGGCGCCAGCACGGCGGTGCAGGCCGACGTGCGCGTGGTCTCGGCCACCAACCGCGAACTGGCGGAACTGGTGGCGAGCGGTGAATTCCGCGAAGACCTGTTCTACCGCCTGAACCTGATCACGATCCGCCTGCCGGCGCTGCGCGAACGGCGCAGCGACATCCCGCTGCTGGCGCGCCACATCGTCGCCAGGGTGGCGGACAGCTATGGCCTGGGCCAGGTGGCGCTGGCGCCGGCCGCGCTGGAATGGCTGGCGGCCCAGCCCTGGCCGGGTAACATCCGCCAGTTGAAGCAGACGCTGGAACGCACCCTGCTCCTGGCCGGCAAGGACGTGCTGGGCCAGGCCGATTTCCTGGCGGCCGGCGCGGCCGATGGCGGCGTCGCGGCCGGGCGCCTGGGCGTGGACGGCATGACGCTGGAACAGGTCGAGCGCCACATGATCGAGCAGGCGCTGCACCAGCACGGCGGCAACATCTCGCGCGTGGCCCGCGCGCTCGGCCTGTCGCGCACGGCCCTGTACCGGCGCCTCGAGCGCCACGGCCTGCAGGGCACGGACGAGGAATGAGCCTGTCCTTGCGGCCGCGGCTGCGTACCCGCCTGGGCCTCTACCTGGTGCTGCTGCACCTGCCGCTGTTCGGCTGCGCCGCCCTGCTGCTGCCCGGCCACCCGGCCTGGTTCGTCGGCGCCGAAGCGCTGCTGCTGGCCAGCCTGGCGCTGGGCTGGCGCCTGGTGCGGCGCGCGCTGGAACCGCTCGGCTACACGCGGCGCTTCCACGACCTGCTGCAGGACCAGCAGTACGCCAGCCGCCTGGCCGCGCCCGGCATGGGCGAACTCGACGAGCTGGTCGGCATGTTCAACACCATGCTGTCGGCCCTGCACCGCGAGCGCCTTGCCATCGGCGAGCAGCAAGGCTTCCTCGACCGCCTGCTGGAAGCGACGCCGAGCGCGGTGCTGGTGTTCGACTTCGACGGCGCGATCAGCCTGGTGAACGCCAGTGCCGGCGGCCTGCTCGGGCTGGACCGGCCGCTGGGCAAGCCGCTGTCCGCCTGGCGCGCCGACGGCGGCGAAGACAGCGGCGCCGGTGCCTGGCTGCCCGCCCTCGACGCCCGCGCGCGCGAACGCAGCCGCCAGCTGGCGGCGCAGCTGGACGCTCTGCCGCTGGGCGAGAGCCGCCTGCTCACCGACATCGACGGCCGCCGCTACCGCGCCCAGCGCGGCCAGTTCTTCGACCGCGGCTTCGCGCGCCACTTCCTGATGGTGGAAGAGCTGACCGCCGAACTCGAGGACTCGGAACGCGCCACCTACGCGCGCCTGATCCGCGTGCTCGCGCACGAGGTCAACAACACCGTGGCCGCCACCCGCTCGGTGCTCGATTCCCTGCTGGCCTACCGCGGCCAGCTGGCCGAGCCGGACGCCGACGACTTCGCCACCGCGATCCTGGCGGTCAAGCGCCGCAACGTCAGCCTGGGCGAATTCATCGACCGCTTCACCACGGTCGTCAAGATGCCGGCGCCGGAACTGCGGCCCGCCGCCTTGCGCGAGGTGGTCGACGACATCCTGTGGCTGAACCGGGACGCCTGCGCCAGCCGCGGCATCACGCTGGCCTGGGCGCGCCAGGACGCGGTGCCGCTGCTGATGCTGGACGTGCAGCTGATCGAGCAGGCGCTGCTCAACATCGTCAAGAATGCGATCGAAGCGGTCGACGAGGCCGGTGCGGCCGGCGGCCACGTGCGCGTCGAACTGGCGGACGAAGGCCGGCGCGTGCGGCTGTCGGTGCTGGATTCGGGCGGGCTACTGGAAGCGACGCCGGTGCGGCAGCTGTTCACGCCCTTCTTCAGTACCAAGAAGGGTGGACAGGGGATCGGCTTGATGTTCGTGCGGGAGGTGCTGCAGCGGCATGGGTGCACGTGGTCGCTGGCGGCGGGTGCGCCCGGGGAGACGCGGTTCGATATCTGGTTTCCGGTGAGCTGATATTGGCTGCACCGGAGGCCTGCGGCCTATGAACGTCGTCCCTGGGCTGGGCGCCCCCCTTGGCAGGGATCCAAGTTCTGCATGCGCTAACGTACAGCGTGCAACTTGGGTCCCTGCCTTCGCAGGGACGACGTTGGTTTTCGACGTAATACGCCGCCTGATCGAATCCGGTTACTGCTTCGGATACTTGATCGTCATCTCCTTCAACACATTGTCGGCGTGATCGACCTCCTTCATCACCCACAGCATGTAGCGGATATCGACGTGGATCGCGCGCGTGATCACCGGGTCGAAGTACCAGTCCTTGGTGATCGACTCATAGGTCGAGTCGAAGTTCAGGCCGACCAGTTCGCCGCGCTTGTTCATCACCGCCGACCCCGAGTTGCCGCCGGTGGTGTCGGCGGTGCTCAGGAAGTTGACCGGCACCGTGCCCAGCACCGGATCCTTGAACACGCCGTAGCGTTTCTCGCGGATCGCCTGCAGCAGGTTGGCCGGGGCGTTGAACGGTTCCTTGTTGGTGGCTTTTTCGAGGATGCCCTGCACCGTCGAGAACGGGCCCTTCACCAGGCCGTCGCGCGGGGTGTAGGGCGCCACGGTGCCGAAGGTCACGCGCAGCGTCGAGTTGGCGTCCGGGTAGACCGGCTTGCCCTGCGACTTCTTCCAGGCGATGACCGCTTCCATGTATTGCGGGATCACGCGCTCCAGGTTGCCGTCGATGTCCTTGCGGCGGTCTTCCAGGCCCATCGCCACGTCCTGCAGGCGCACCGCCAGCTGGATGAAGGGGTCGTTCGACTTGCGGAAGGCGTCCGCATCCTTGCCGATCCAGGCCAGGCGCTTGCTCGTGTCGGCCAGCTCGGTGCTCTTGTACAGCGCCGGTACGGCATCAAGCTTCGGCAGCAGCGCGTCCAGGCCCTGCGGACGGTTCTTCGGGTCGATCTTGGCGTAGCGCTGCAGCGCCGCCTGCCAGCGGGCCTGGTCGACGCCCGTCACGAAGGACTGCTCGAGGCGGTTCAGGCGCGCCTTGATGAAGGAGAGGTCACGCTCCTGGTAGCCAGCTTCGCGCTGGGCGTCCGGCTTCTGGCGTTCCAGCGCCAGGCGGTACAGGGTGCGCGCGCTTTTCAGGAGGTCGCTGTGGGTGGCTTCCGCCCATGCGGCTTCCTGCTGCGAGGTCTGCATGTCGGTGCCGATCGCGGTGTCAAGGTCGGACAGCAGGCTGCCACCTTTGCCGTGTTGCTTGTACCAGCCTCGGAACTCGGCATCCTGCTTGTCCTTGATGGCGGCGATGTCGGTACGCGCGAAGCCGTCCATCAGACCCTGCGTCTTCTTGAGCACGTTGTTCAGGCTCTTGGCGACGCTGGCATAGCGCACGTCGTAGCTCGGATTGCCCATCGTGCTGGCGGCGATCACGGACAGGTCGGCGGTGATCGACGCAGCCTTGGCCGGATAGTCGACGTCACGCGCGAAGCGGATCTCGGACGGCAGCTTGTAGCGGCTGGTGCGGCCCGGGTAGCCGGCCAGCAGGATCGGGTCGCCGTTCTTCAGGCCCTCGGCCGAGACCACCAGGAAGTCCTTCGACTTGTAGGGCACGTTGTTGGGGGACGGATCCGCCGGGCGGCCGTCCGGGCCGACGTAGGCGCGCAGGAAGGAGAAGTCGCCGGCCTGGCGCGGGAATTCGTAGTTGTCGATGTCGCCGCCGAAGTTGCCGACCGCGTCGGCCGGCGCGTACACCAGGCGCACGTCGCGGATCATCAGCTGCTTGATGCGGTAGTACTCGCCGCCGCGGTGGAAGGCCGGCACCGAGCATCGATACGCTTTATCGCTTTCGCATTCGGCGATCAGGGCCTTGATACGGCTTTCGACCTGCTCGTGGCGCTCCTTGCCCGACAGGCTGGGCGACAAGCCTTTCAGGACGCGGTCGGTCACGTTCTCGACCTTCTCGGTCACGTAGACCAGCGTGTTCGGGCCGCCCGCCAATTCCTCGGCGCGGCTCCTGGCCAGGAAGCCATTGACGATGTAATTGTGGTCCGGGGTCGAGTTGCGCTGGATCGCGCCGTAGCCGCAATGGTGGTTGGTCACGACCAGGCCGTCCGGCGACACAAAGGAGGCCGAGCAGCCGCCCAGCGACACCATGGCGCTCATCGGGTGCTTCGACAGGTCGGCCAGTTTCTCGGCCGGGATGGTGATCCCGATGCGCTTGAGTTCGGACTTCAGCTGCGGCAGCTGGTGCGGCTGCCACTGGCCTTCGTCGGCGTGGGCGGTCGCGAACACGCCCATTACGGCAGTGGTCAGGACAGCGGGCAGGAGGGTGGGCAAAACAGCGGATTTGAACAAGGTATTGACCCCAGGTAAATAAAAAGCAGGGCGAGTATATCGCCCTTGCGCTTGCCCTGGAAACAAGTTTGTCACACAAAACCACGCAGCCTCGGGTCCCTGCCCGTTGCGCAGCGTGTCAGCGGCGGCGGCGCAGGGCGCCGAGACCGAGCAGGCCCAGTCCGAACAGCGTCAACGTGGCGGGTTCCGGCACCTCGCTGCTGGCCGCGGCCTCGAAATTGAAGGTGGTGCTCTGGCCCGAGAAGCCGAAGGTGACGTTGTCCACGGCGCCGCTGAAACTGCCGTTCCAGCCGGAGCCGATGCCAAATTCGATGCCCAGGATGGCCGTGTTCGCGCTCAGCCGGTCGGCGCCGGCCGGCTGCTCGCCGGCGATCCAGGCGGCCAGCGTGGTGTCGTAGTCCTCGATGGTGACACCGGGGCTGAACTGGCGCTGCCAGAAATAGCCGCCCAGGATGTCGCTGCTGACCCACTGGTCGCTCGCGGTGGCGCCGTTGTAGACCTGTTCCCAGATCAGGTAGCCCTGGTCATCGAGGGTGGCGCTGTTGCCGTCGGCATCGTAGTACAGGCGCATCGCGGGCTGGAAATGGGCCGCGGACGTCGAGCCGCTGCTGCGGTACCAGTCGTAGCTCAAGGCATCCAGGTTGCCGAGGGTGCGTCCCCCGACAAAGCCCCAGGTATACACATAGTCGGCCTTGCCGCTGGCGTCGGTCAGCGACATCTGCACCGAGCCGTTGCCGCTGCGTGGATTGGCCGTGCCGATGGCGGCGCTGGTGGTCGAGGTATAGCCGGTGCTGACGTCACGATAATTGCCGAGGTACCAGGTATTCAAGCCCGGTGGGCCGACATCGGACGGCGTGACGACGATGGTCGTCGCCTGGGCGGCGCCGGCGGCGGCAACGGTGGCGAGCGCGGCGATGCTTGAGCGGATCAGTGCGTGCATGGAGTAACTCCTTGTTGTGTTGTGAACATCCCACCAGAAGACTGTGCAATTTCCATGCCTAAATGATATTTCTCGAATATTTCCTATTGGAATCAAGACCTTGGCCGTCCTTCCTGCCGAGTTACCTGAGCCACAGTGTAAAGCTCGCCGACATCCGTCCTGCATGAATAAAAACCGGAACTGTCGACCGAATGACGTCATCAAATGGCGACACATGCGATGGAGGTGACGATGAGCCTGTCATTAGCAAGCGACGATGTCTTGTTCATGCAGCGTCTGCTTCGTGCGGAAGGCCTGTACCAGGACAAGCTGGACGGTGAATGGGGACCGAGGACCGAGAAGGCGCTCCAGGCCTTCGAAGACGAAGCGAAACGCATCGAGACGGCCGAGGGCAGCTTCGATACCCGGTCCGAGGCCAATATCCATACCCTGTGCCTGCGCGCCCAGCGCGAGGCGCGGCGCTTCATGCAGCGTGTGCTGGGCGCCGGACTGCGGGTGCGCATCATCTCCGGCACCCGCAGCTACGCGGAGCAGGACCGTCTGTTCAGCCAGGGGCGCTTCGGCAACCCGCCGCCGGTCGTCACCAACGCAAAGGCCGGCCACAGCAACCACAACTTCGGCCTGGCCTGGGATATCGGCGTGTTCACGGCCAGCGGCGGCTATCTGTCCAGCGGGTCGGTCTACGACGAGGTGGCCAAGGCCGGCCTCGCGCCCGCCCTCGAATGGGGCGGCGACTGGCACGGCTTCGTCGACAAGCCACACTACCAGCTGGCCTCCAGCCTCGCATTGGCCGCATTGAGATCGCAATTCGAGGCGGGCAGCGTGCAAGTCCCCTACCGCTTGGCCTAGCGCCGTCCTGCAGGCGGGCCACGATGCGGCTAGAATGATGGGTTTGCACCGCCCGTCATTCCCGCCTCCACCATGCCACGCCTGATCGAACAGACCACCGCGACCCTGCGCCGCCTTGCCCCCGACACCTTCACCCTCTGGCTGCTGTCCACGGTCGTGCTGGCCAGCATCCTGCCCTGCAGCGGGCAGACCGCGGTCGTGCTGGGCGACGTCACCACCTTCGCCATCGGCCTGCTGTTCTTCCTGCACGGCGCCAAGCTGTCGCGCGAGGCGATGCTGTCGGGCTTGACGCACTGGCGCCTGCACCTGCTGGTGCTGGCATCGACCTTCGTCATGTTCCCGCTGCTGGGCCTGGCCATCAAGCCGCTGTCGGGCACCCTGGTCTCGCCCGACCTCTACGTCGGCATCCTGTTCCTGTGCACCCTGCCCTCGACCGTGCAATCGTCGATCGCCTTCACCTCGATCGCGCGCGGGAACGTGGCCGCCGCCGTATGCAGCGCCTCGGCCTCGAACTTCATCGGCATCTTCGTCACGCCGCTGCTGGTCAGCACCCTGATCGTGCGCGGCGCCGGCCAGGCCGGCGGCTCGTCGCTGGACGCCGTCGTCACCATCGTCGAACAACTGCTGCTGCCCTTCCTGGCCGGCCAGTTCCTGCGCCCGTGGATCGGCGCCTGGGTCGACGGCCACAAGCCGATGCTGAAGATCGTCGACCAGGGCTCGATCCTGCTGGTGGTCTACACGGCATTCAGCGAATCCGTCAACGAAGGCCTGTGGCACAAGCTGTCCTGGTCCTCGCTGGCCGGACTGGTCGTGGTCTGCTGCGCGCTGCTGGCGGTGGCGCTGTGCCTCGCGCGCTGGACCAGCCGCAAGCTCGGCTTCAGCAAGGAAGACGAGATCACCATTGTCTTCTGCGGCTCCAAGAAGAGCCTGGCCAGCGGCGTGCCGATGGCCAAGGTACTGTTCGCGCCGGGCGCGCTGGGCATGGTGATCCTGCCGGTGATGCTGTTCCACCAGATCCAGCTGATGGTATGCGCCGTGCTGGCCGCGCGCTGGGCCAAACGCCCGGGTTAAACCGCCACTTCGGGGTCAGAGCACAAGCTTGCGCATATTCGGGGTCAGAGCATTGTGTTGAAATTAATGCTTCACTGGCTTGTGCGTAGCGAACATGCAACGCGCTTCCAGCAAGTGCGATGCGCCTTTGCCTGAGCAACCTTGATTTTCGAAGTGCTCTGACCCCGAAATTTAAGATTCTTGTGCTCTGACCCCGAAGTGCAGACGTGCTGGAATCGGCCGGCACGCGACGAGGACGGCCTCGCCCATATTGGGAACATTCCGGGACGGCTCGGCTCTTTGAAGGAGAGCCGCCATGGCCTGGATCCTCTTGTGTATCGCTGGACTTCTCGAAATCGTCTGGGCTTGTACGATGAAGCTGTCGGATGGCTTCAGCAAGCCCCTCCCCTCTCTTGTCACACTGGCCGCGATGGCCGCCAGCTTCGGCCTGCTGGCGCTGGCCATGCGCAGCATTCCCCTTGGTACCGCCTATACGATCTGGACCGGCATCGGCGTGCTCGGCGCGTTCGCGGTCGGGATCGTGGCGTTCGGGGAGCAGGTCAATCCGATGCGTATCTGCGCGGCGCTGTTGATCGTGGGTGGATTGGTGTTGATGAAATTGGCGACGCCGCACTGATGCGATCAGGTCAAGCCGGCACCACATGCACGGCAATCAATCCCCACCACACCTCGGGCACGGCCGCCAGCATCGGCAACCCCGACCCCAGCGCCGCGAGCAGCCAGCGCCGGCGCGGCGGCAAACGCCAGTCGGCCAGCGCGGTGCGGACGCCGGCCCAGCCGAACACCAGCAGCGCCAGGCTGCCCAGCGCCAGCAGGACCATGAGCGGCGTGCGATCGAACCAGCCGGCCACGCCGCGGTCCCAGTACGCCAGCGCCGGCAAGGCCAGGCACATGTCGCCCAGCAACTCCAGCGCCGCTTTCAAGGCACTCGCCAGTTGCCTGAATTCGTGGCGGTGCATCCAGGCCGAGAGGCAGATCGGCCCGGCCACGTACAGGAGAGCCCAGGATGGCATCACAGCGACTATCTAGTGCTCTGACCCCGAATTATTGTTGCGCGTGCCAGCCGCCGCCCAGCGACTGGATCAGCGCGATCGCCGTGGTCTGGCGGTCGGCTTGCGCCTGCACCAGCGAGCGGCGCGCGTTCAGCGCCGTCACCTGCGCCTGCACCACTTCCGAATAGCTGACCTGGCCGGCGCGGTAGCGGTTGGTGACCTGTTCCTCGACCTTGTCGGCGGCGGCCGAGGCCTGGCGCCGCAGCTCCTGCTGCTGGGCCAGCACGCGGGTCGCGGCCAGCTGGTTCTCGACGTCGGCAAAGGCGGTCAAGACGGTCTGGCGGTAATTGGCGACTGTCTGGTCGTGGGCGGCGCGCGCGCTTTCCACGCGGGCGCGGATGGCGCCGGCGTCAAAAATGGTCTGGGCCGCCTGCAGGCCAAGCGACCAGGTGCCGGCCGAGGCCTGGAACAAATCGCTGACCACGCTGGCGGCGCTGCCGTAGGAGGCGCTCAAGCCGATGTCCGGGAAGTAGGCGGAACGCGCGATGCCGATCTGCTCGTTGGCGGCGGCCACGCGGCGCTCGGCCGAGGCGATGTCCGGACGGCGCTGCAGCAGCGTCGCCGGCACGCCGGCCGGGATCTCCGGCACCGTCACGTTCCACTGCGCCGGCGCCAGCGCGAACTCGGCCGGGGCCTTGCCGACCAGGACCGCGATCGCGTGCTCGAGCTGGGCGCGCTGGCTGGCCAGGCCCAGGTCGTCGCTGCGCGCGGTGGCCAGCTGGGTCTCGGCCTGGTACACGTCCGAGTGCGGGATGATGCCGGCGTCGTAGCGGTTCTGGGTGATGCGCAGTTCGCGCTCGTAGCCTGCGATGGTGGTCTTCAGCAGGTCGCGCTGGGCATCCACCGAGCGCAGCGACACGTAGTCGAGCGCCAGCTCGCCCTGGGCCGACAGGCGGGCAGAGGCCAGGTCGGCGGCGCTGGAGGCCAGGCTGGCATTCGCGGCCGTGACGCCGGCGCGCAGGCGGCCCCAGACGTCCGGCTCCCAGCTGGTACCGATCGACAGGCGGTAGTTGTTGCGCACGTTGCCGCCGCCATCGCCGCCGATGATGTTGCCGTTGGCGTCGACGGTGGCGGTGCCGCCGCCGCCGCGGGTGCCCGAGCGCGTGCCCGAACCGCTCAGCGACACGCTCGGGAACAGCGCCGCGCGCTGCTCGGCGACCAGCGCGCGCGCCTGGGCGTAGGAGGCGACGGCGGCGGCCACGTTCTGGTTCGAGACCTCGACCTGCGCGACCAGGTCGTTCAGCACCGGGTCGTTGAACAGCGTCCACCAGGGGCCGCGTTCCAGCGTGTCGGCCGGCGCCGCGGGCACCCAGCCCTGCATTTCCTTGAAGGCGGCGGGCGCCGGCGTGGCCGGGACCTGGTAGACGGGGCTGAGCGAGCAGCCGGCCAGCACGCTGGCCGCGATCAATGCAAGGAGGGTCGGTGAGACGTGTGGCGCGGTGACTTTCATGCTTTTCTTGTTCATGGATGCGTGGTGATCGAAGGCTGGGGACCGGACGAATGGCGCGACAGCTCGTGCTCGTCGGGTTTCACGCGGCGCAGCTTGTCGAGGTAGACGTAGACCACCGGGGTGGTGAGAAGCGTCAGCAGCTGGCTCGCGAGCAGGCCGCCGATGATGGCGATGCCGAGCGGCTGGCGCAGCTCCGAACCTTCGCCGAAGCCGATCGCCAGCGGCAAGGCGCCCAGCGCCGCCGCCAGCGTCGTCATCAGGATCGGGCGGAAGCGCAGCAGGCAGGCTTCGCGCACGGCTTCGGTGGCCGACAGGCCGCGCGCCCGCTCCGCTTCCAGCGCGAAGTCGATGATCAGGATCGCGTTCTTCTTGACGATACCGATCAGGAGGAACACGCCGATCAGGGCGATGATCGAGAACTCCATCTTGAACAGCAGCAGCGCCAGCACGGCGCCGACGCCGGCCGAGGGCAAGGTCGAGAGCACGGTGATCGGGTGGATCAGGCTTTCGTACAGGATGCCCAGCACGATGTAGATGACGACGATGGCCGCTAAAATGAGCAGCGGCTGCTGCTTGTTTGATTCCTGCGCCTGCTTGGCCTGGCCCTGGAAGCTGCCGCGCACGTTGACCGGCATGCCGATGTCGGCCTCGGCCTGGCGCACCGCGGCCTGGCCGTCGGACAGCGAGAAGCCCGGCGCCAGGTTGAACGAGATCGTGGTCGCCAGTTCGCCGTCCTGGTGGTTGACCGAGCTCGGGGTCGAGCGCTCGGCAAACCTGGCGATCGCCGACAGCGGCACCATGCTGCGCACGCTGGTGGCCAGCGCGGAACCGCTGGACGGGTCGCGCGCCGCAGTCAGGTTGCTCGGGCTGGTCGGCGTGCCGGCGCTGCTGCCGGTACTCGAGGCCACGCTGGTGGATGCGGTGGCGGTGCCTGTGCTCGTGCCGGTGCCGGTGGCCGCGCTTGCGCCCGCGGTCGTGTTGGTGGTCGACGAGGACGAGGTCGATCCGGCCGGCACGTACACGTCGTTCAACGCTTCCGGCGACTGCGCATACTTCTGCGCCACGCCCATGATCACGTGATACTGGTTCAACTCGTCGTAGATGTTGGCGACCTGGCGCTGGCCGAAGGCGTTGTACAGCGCGTTGTCGATGTCGCGGGCACTGATGCCCATGCGCGCGGCGCTGGCCTTGTCGATGTCGACATAGGTCTCGACGCCGTTCTCGGCCTGGTCGGTGTCGACGTCGGTCAGCGCCTTCTGCGCCTTCATCGAATCGGCCAGCTTGGTCGCCCAGTTGCGCAGGTCGTTGCGGTTGTCGCTCTTGAGCGTGTACTGGTAGGTCGAGTTGCTCTGGCGTCCGCCCATGCGCAAGTCCTGCACCGGGTTCAGGAACAGCTGCACGCCGGTCACCCTGGCCAGTTGCGGACGCAGGCGCGCGATCACGGCCTGGCCGCTCTCTCCCTTGGCACGCTGGTCGGCCGGCTTCAGGTTGACGAACATGAAGCCGCCGCCGGCGCGCGAACCGCCGGTGAAGCCGACCACGGTGTCGACCGCCGGATCCTTCCTGATGATGTTGACCAGCTGGTGCAGCTTGCCCTGCATCGCCTGGAAGGAGATGCTCTGGTCGGCGCGCATGCCGCCGTTGATCTGGCCGGTGTCCTGCTGCGGGAAGAAGCCCTTGGGCGCGGCCGAGAACAGGAACACGTTCAGGCCGACCACGAAGGCCAGGATCAGCATCACCAGCAGCTTGGCGTCCAGCGCCCAGTCGAGCGCATGTTCGTAACCCTTGAGCACCTTGTCGAAGCCGGCTTCCGACCAGCGCGCCAGCACCCCAGGCTTGCGTTCCGGCTTCTGGCCGGGTTTCAGCAGCAGCGCGCACAGCATCGGCGTGGTGGTCAGCGAGATCACCAGCGAGATCATCACCGCCACCGACAGCGTGACGGCGAATTCGCGGAACAGGCGTCCCACCTGGCCGCCCATGAACAGCAGCGGGATGAACACCGCCACCAGCGACAAACTGATCGACAGCACCGTGAAGCCCACTTCCTGGGCGCCCAGCAGGGCCGCCTTCATGCGGTCCATGCCCTCTTCCACGTGGCGGCTGGTGTTTTCCAGCACCACGATGGCGTCGTCGACGACGAAGCCGGTGGCCACGGTCAGCGCCATCAGCGACAGATTATTCAGCGAAAAGCCGAGCAGGTACATCACGCCGAAGGTGCCCAGCAGCGAGACCACGGTCGCCACCGCCGGCACCACGGTCGCGCGCACGCTGCGCAGGAACACGCTCACCACCAGCACCACCAGCAGGATCGAGATCATCAGGGTGAGCTCGATCTCGTGCAGCGACGAGCGGATCGAATTGGTGCTGTCGGAGGCCACCTGCAGCGCCACGTCCTGCGGCAGCTGGGCCTGCAGCGCCGGCAGCAGCGCGCGCACGCCATCGACGGTCTCGATGATGTTGGCGCCCGGCTGGCGCGTGACCAGCACGATCACCGCCGGCTGGCCGTTGAACAGGCCGAGGGTGTTGATGTTCTCGACGCTGTCGGTAACGTCGGCGATGTCCTGCAGGCGGATCGCCGAGCCGTTGCGCCAGGCGACGATCAGGCCGCGGTAGTCGGCCGCCGTGCGGCCATTGGTCGGGGTGTTGGCCTGCGAGTAGATCTGCAGGCGCATGCCGCTGCCCTCGAGCGCGCCTTTCGGGCGGTTCGGGTTGCTGGCCTGGATGCCGGCGCGCACGTCTTCGCTCGACACGCCGTAGCGGTTCAACTGGTAGGGGTTCAGGTCGATGCGCACCGCCGGCAGCGAGCCGCCGCCGATCTCGACGTCGCCCACGCCCTTCACCTGCGCCAGCTTCTGCTGCACCAGGTTCGAGACCTCGTCGTAGATCTGGCCCGGGCTGCGCGTTTTCGAGGTCAGCGCCAGGATGATCACCGGCGCGTCGGACGGATTCGCCTTGCGGTAGGTCGGGTTGCTCTTCAGCGTGGACGGCAGGTCGGCGCGCGAGGCGCTGATCGCCGCCTGCACTTCACGCGCGGCGGAATCGATCTGGCGGTTCAGGTCGAACTGCAGGCTGACGCGGGTCGAGCCGTTGCCGCTGTTCGAGGTGATCTCGTTGACGCCGGCGATCACCGCCAGCCGGCGTTCCAGCGGCGTGGCCACCGAACTGGCCATGGTGTCCGGGCTCGCGCCCGGCAGGTTGGCGCTGACCGAGATCGACGGGAAGTCGACCTGGGGCAGAGGCGAGACCGGCAGCACGAAAAAGGCGCCGATGCCGGCCAGGGCCAGCCCCAGGGTCAGGAGCACGGTCGCGATCGGCCGCTGGACGAAGGGCTTCGACAGATTCATGCGCCCGCCTCATGCGCCGGCGTGGATGGGGTCTTGCCGGGACCTGCCGGCTTGGCCGGTTCCTGGCCGCCCCAGCGGCGCGCCAGGCGATCAAAAGCGAGGTAGATCACCGGCGTGGTGAACAGCGTGAGCAGCTGGCTGACGATCAGGCCGCCGAAGATGGCCAGGCCCAGCGGACGCCGCAGCTCGGCGCCTTCACCCCAGCCGAACATCAGCGGGACGGCGGCGAACAGCGCGGCCAGCGTGGTCATGATGATCGGGCGGAAGCGCAGCATCGCGGCCTGGTGGATCGCGGTGCGCGGGTCCTTGCCTTCGTCGCGCTCGGCCTCGATCGCGAAGTCGATCATCATGATCGCGTTCTTCTTGACGATACCGATGAGCAGGATGATGCCGATGATGCCGATCACGCCCAGCCCCTGCCCGGTCACGCCCAGCGCCAGCAGCGCGCCGACGCCGGCCGAGGGCAGCGTCGACAGGATGGTCAGCGGGTGGATGTAGCTCTCGTACAGCACGCCCAGCACGATGTACACGCACACCACCGCCGCCAGGATCAGCCACAGCTGGTTGGACAGCGATGCCTGGTAGGCGCCGGACGCGCCCAGGAAGGTCATGGTGACCGAGGCCGGCAGCTTGATCTCCGCCGCCGCGTCCTTGATGGCGTCGACGGCCGTGCCCAGCTTGACGCCGGACGCGGTGTCGAAGCCGATGGTGGTGGCCGGGTACTGGGCCACGTGGGTGATCTGCAGCGGCGCGGCCTGCTCGGTCACGCTGGCGATCGCGGACAGCGGCGTCGGCGAACCGGAACCGGTGCGCAGCTGCAGGTTGGCCAGCGACTCCATCGACATCTGCTCGTCCTGCTGGGCTTCCAGGATCACGCGGTACTGGTTGGTCTCGGTGAAGATGGTCGAGACGATGCGCTGGCCGTAGGCGCTGTACAGGGCGTCGTCGATGTTGGACGCGGTGACCGACAGGCGCGAGGCGCTGTCGCGGTCGATGTTGACGTAGGCGGCGGCCCCGGTGGCGCCGGCATCGGTGGTCACGTTGCGCACTTCCTTGCGCCGCGCCATCGCCTCGGACAGCTTGGTCGCCCACTCGGTCACGGTCTTGGTGTCGGCGCCTTCGATCGACAGGCGGTACTGGGTCGGGCCGCTCTCGGCGTCGATGGTCAGGTCCTGGGTCGGCTGCAGGTAGAGGTTCACGCCGGCCACGTTCTGCGTCACGCGGCGGCGCAGGCGCTCCATCAGTTCTTCCTGGTCGCTGCGGCCTTCCTTCAGGTTGATCAGCATGGTGCCGGTATTGAGCATCGTGTTGTTGGCCGCATCCACGCCGACGGTCGAGCTGAGCGAGGCCACGTCCGGGTCCTGCAGGATCTGGCGCGCGGCGGCCTGCTGCAGCTCGGCCATGGCCTGGTAGGAGATCGCCTGGCGCGCTTCCACGCGCGCCTGCAACTGGCCCGTGTCCTGGGTCGGGAACAGGCCTTTCGGGATGAAGGTCCACAGCAGCGCCGTCAGCACCAGCGTGCCCAGCGCCACGATCAGGGTCAGGCCCTGGCGCGCCAGCACCCAGGTCAGGCTGGTGTCGTAGTGCTTGATGATCCAGTCGAAGCCGCCCTGGAACTTGCGCGCGAACTTGGACTCATGCGACTCGTCGTGCTGGCGCAGCCAGCGCGCCGACATCATCGGCACCAGGGTCAGGGACACCACCGCCGAGATCAGGATCGTGATCGCCAGCGTGACCGCGAATTCGCGGAACAGGCGGCCGACCACGTCGCCCATGAACAGCAGCGGAATCAGCACCGCGATCAGCGACACCGTCAGCGAGATGATGGTGAAGCCGATCTGGGTCGCGCCCTTCAGCGCCGCCGCCATCGGCTTCTCGCCCTCTTCGATGTAGCGCGCGATGTTCTCGATCATGACGATCGCATCGTCGACCACGAAGCCGGTGGCGATGGTCAGCGCCATCAGCGACAGGTTGTTCAGCGAGTAGCCGAGCAGGTACATCACGCCGAAGGTGCCGACCAGCGAGATCGGCACGGCCAGGCTGGCGATGATGGTGGCGCGCACGCTGTGCAGGAAAGCGAAGATCACCAGCACCACGAGAACCACGGCCAGCACCAGTTCGATCTGCACGTGCTCGACCGAGGCGCGGATGCCGTTGGTGCGGTCCGACAGCACGGTCAGGCTGATGTTCTGCGGGAGGCTCTGCTGCAGTTCGGGCAGGCGTTCCTTGATGGCGTCCACGGTGGCGATCACGTTGGCGCCCGGCTGGCGCTGCACGTTCAGGATGATCGCCGGCTTCATGTTGGCCCAGGCGCCCAGCTTGACGTTTTCGGCGCTGTCGACCACGCGCGCCACTTCCGACAGGCGCACCGGGGCGCCGTTGCGGTAGGCGACGATCAGGTTGGCGTAGTCCGGGACGGTCAGCAGCTGGTCGTTGGCGTTGATGGTGTAGGCGCGCGAGGGGCCGTCGAAACTGCCCTTGGCGCTGTTGGCGTTGGCGTTGGTGATCGCGGTGCGCAGCGTATCGAGCCCGAGGCCGTACGAGGCCAGCGCATCGGTATTCGCCTGGATGCGCACGGCCGGGCGCTGGCCGCCCTGCAGGGTGACCAGGCCCACGCCCTGCACCTGGCTGATCTTCAGCGCCAGGCGCGTGTTGACCAGGTTCTGCACCTCGGTCAGCGGCATGGTGTCGGAGGTGATCGCCAGCGTCAGCACCGGCGCGTCGGCCGGGTTGACCTTGGCGTAGACCGGCGGCGCCGGCAGGTCGGTCGGCAGCAGCGAGCCGCCGGCGTTGATCGCGGCCTGCACTTCCTGCTCGGCCACGTCGAGGGTCTCGCCCAGGCCGAACTGCAGGGTGATGACCGAGACGCCGGCCGCGCTGGTGGAACTCATGCGCGACAGGCCGGACATCTGGCCGAACTGGCGCTCCAGCGGCGCCGTCACGGTGCGCGCCATCACTTCCGGGCTCGCGCCCGGGTACAGGGTCTGCACCTGGATGGTCGGGAAGTCGACCTGGGGCAGCGCCGACAGCGGCAGGAATTTATACCCGACCAGGCCGGCCAGGATGATCGCCAGCATCAACAGCGAGGTGGCGACCGGACGGCGGATGAATGGGGCGGATGGGCTCATGCGTGCACCCCGCTGTTTCGCGGCGCCGGCAAATCGATCCGTCGTTCCTGCGCAGGCAGGAACCCAATTTTGCGTGCGCTAACGCTACGCAAGCAGTACTTGGGTTCCTGCCTTCGCAGGAACGACGTGCTGGTGATTCTCATTGCGCATTTCCCTCCGACTGCTGGCGACGACGGCGGTGTTCGCCGCCTTCCTGCGCCGGCTGTCCCTGCTGCTGCGGCTGGGCGCCTTCGGCCGCGGCCGGGGTCGCGCCCGGCGCCGCGGGCGCGGTGCCGCCCTGCGCGCTCGCACCCGCCGCGCCGTTGTGCTGGCCACGGCGGCCGTTGGCACCGCCCGCGCCCTGCGGACGATCGCCCGGCAAGGTCACCTTGGCGCCATCCTTCAGGCGGTCGGCGCCCTCGGTGATGACGGTCTCGCCGCCCTCCAGGCCGCTGGTGACCTGCACGCGCTCGGCGTTCGCCTGGCCGCGCTTGACGGGGCGCAGCGCCACGGTGCGGTTCTGCGGATTGAGCACGTAGACGAAGTCGCCGGTGGAGCCGTGGCGCAGCGCCGTCACCGGCACCGTGACCGCGTTCTTGATGACGTCGACCTGCAGGCGGATGTTCACGAACTGGCTCGGGAACAGCTTGGCGGCGTCATTCGTGAAGCGGGCCTTGGCGCGCACGGTGCCGGTCTGGGTGTCGACCTGGTTGTCCAGCGCCATGAAGCGGCCGCTGGCCAGGGTGTCGGTGCGGGTGCGGTCGAGCGCGGTGGCCGGCAGCGTCACGTTGGCGTTGATGCGCTGCTGCAGGGTCGGCAGCTGGTCCTGGGGCACGGCGAATTCGACGTCGATCGGCGACTGCTGGGTGATCACGGCGATGCCGTTGGCGTCGCCCGAGCCGACCAGGTTGCCGATGTCGACGGTGCGCAGGCCGACGCGGCCGCTGATCGGCGCGCGCACCTGGGTGTAGCCGAGGTTGATGCGGGCCAGGCTTTCGGCCGCCTTGTCGGTGATGACGGTGCCTTCGAGCTGCTTGACCAGCGCGGCCTGGGTGTCCACGTCCTGGCGCGCGATCGAATCCTGCTGCAGCAGGGTCTGGTAGCGCTGCAGCAGCACGCGCGCGCTTTCCAGCTGCGCCTCGTCGCGCTGGCGCTGGCCGGTGGCCTGCAGCACGGCGGCCTGCGAGGTGCGCGGGTCGATGGTGGCCAGCACCTGCCCTTCCTTGACCAGCTGGCCTTCGGTGAACTGGATCTTCTGCAGCACGCCGCCCACCTGCGGGCGCACGGTGGCGACGGCGGCCGGGGTCACGGTGCCGAGGGCGTCGAGCAGGATCGGGATGTCGGCGCGTTCGGCCTTGCCGACGCCGACCGTGGTGGCGAGACCGCCGCCGCGACGGCCGCCGCCCGGGCCACCCGGCCCGCCCGGACCGCCACCGGGGCCGCCGGCGCCCTGCCCGCCCGCACCCGGACCGCCTTGCGGGCTCTGGTGCGTCAGGTGCCAGGCCAGCCAGCCGAGTCCGGCCATGGCCAGCAGGGCGATGATAGTGCCGATGACGCGCGAGCGGCGCGAGTGTTTGACGGGAGTGGGGGTCTTGTTCTTGTCCGGGGTAACGGTCGAATCCATGCTTGTCCTTGACGGCCGAGTATTCAAAAACGCAATAAAACTTACCCTGCGACTTTAGCATGCCGGGGGCTGTCTTTATGTTTCGTATCGTACAGTTGTCAGCAACATGAGCGACGTTCGTTACACGCTGTCGGAGGGTTCAAACCTCGTCTTTACATCGATGAACGCCGATCGCATCACGTAGCCGGGAATTGAAAACAAAAACGGGCGCGGAGGTTTCCGCGCCCGTTTTACGCCGACATGCATATCAAACTACATGTTGTTACAAACTCTAAGCGTTATCCATCAGGAAATCACGGCGCTTCGCACAGGCAGTGCGTCACGGCCGCGAAAGGCTGGCGCCGTTCGGCCACCCGCGACAGCCAGCCGAGATCCTTCGTGATGCCGGCCGTGGCCGCGGTCGACAGCGCGGCGGCCGCCAGCGGGTCCGGCAGCAGGCCCAGTTTCACCTGCACGTTCAGCGCCTGCACGTCCGAAAAACCCATGCGCTCCAGGAAGCGCTCGGTCAGCGAGGCCGGCCGTTCGGCGTAGGCGATGCGGAAGTCCTCGCCCAGGTTGGCGCGCTTGGCGGCCGAGCGCAGCGCGTCGCCATAGCTGCCCAGGCGGTCGACCAGGCCGCGTTCCCTGGCCTGGGCGCCGGTCCAGACCCGGCCCTGCCCCACCGCGTCGATCCTTTCCGGCGTGGTGCGGCGCGCGATCGCGGCCTTGGTCGTGAATTCGTCGTAGATGTGGTTGATGCTGGACTGGATCAGCTGGCCGAAGCGCGGGTCCAGCGGGCGCAGCGGATTGTAGGCGTCGGCCAGCCAGGTGGTGGTCACGCCGGCGGTGTGGATGCCCAGCTTGTCGACCACCTTGTCGGCGGTCGGCAGGATCGCGAACACGCCGATCGAACCGGTGACGGTGGACGGGTCGGCGATGACTTCGTCGGCCGACATCGAGATCCAGTAACCGCCCGACGCCGCCACGTCGCCCATCGACACCACGACCGGCTTGCCGGCCGCGCGGGTCAGTTCCAGCTCGCGCCGGATCAGCTCCGAGCCGTAGGCGCTGCCGCCCGGCGAATTGATGCGCAGGACCACGGCCTTGACCTGCCGGTCCTCGCGCGCGGCGCGGATCAGGTTCGAGGTGGCGATGCCGCCGACCATGCCCGGGCCGCCCGTGCCTTCCGTGATGTCGCCGCTGGCAACCACCACCGCCACCGCGTCGCCCAGCAGCTTTTGCGGGTGGCGCGCCACGTAGTCCTGGAAGCCGACCTGGCGGAAGGACTTGCTCGACTCGTCGTAGACGCCGCGCTTGACCAGCATGGCGCGCACTTCGTCGCGGGTCTTGAGGCCGTCGATCAGCTTCCAGTCCAGCGCCACCTTGCCGGCGTTGCCGTTGGCGGCAGCCATGCGCTGCGGCAGTTCCTCGATGCCCTTGGCCAGCGCGCCGGCCGGCAGCCTGCGCGCCTTCTCGACTTCGCCGGTGTAGTTGGCCCACAGCGCGTTGTACAGGAAGCTGTCCGCCTCTTGCGCCGCCTCCGACGGGCCGTTGCCGATATAGGGCTCGGCAAAGCTCTTGTAGGTGCCGACCTTCATCAGGTTGACCGTCACGCCCACCTTGTCGAGCGCGTCGCGGTAGTAGTTGCGGTGGCGGCCGAAGCCTTCGATCATCACCATGCCCATCGGGTGCAGGTAGACCTCGCTGGCGTGGGCGGCGACCAGGTAGCGCTTCTGGTCGTAGCTGCCGCCCCAGGCGACCACGGTCTTGCCCCTCGCCTTGACCCGCTCGACCGCGGCGCCGATCTCGCGCAGCGAGGCCAGGCCGCCGCCATCGAGCTCGTCGAGCAGCAGCACCACGGTGTTGATGTTGTCGTCCTTGGCGGCGCCGTCCAGCGCGGTGAGCACGTCGCGCAGCTGGATCAGGCGGCGCGCATTGCCGGACAGGCCGGCCACCAGCGAATCGCGCACGCTGCCGGCGCGCTCCTCGACCAGCTCGCCCTTGAGGTCGAGGACCAGCGCGGTCTTCGGCGCAAGCGGCTTGGCGCCGCCGCCGAAGATCATCCAGAAGAACGCGATCAGGATCAGGAGGAAGATCAGGTTCAGCAGGAAGCGGCGCGTGGCGTCGAGGCCGCGCCAGAACGCGCCGAACGCGCGGCGCAGGGTGGACAAGGGTTTGAAAGCCATCGAATCTCCGATCTCCATTTCTTGGGGTCGGAGCCCGGTTCATGCGGGTGGGCTCCGACCCCGACTGATTTACATTTTCGGGGTCGGAGCCCGGTTCATGCGGGTGGGCTCTGACCCCGACTGATTAAACGACGTTAGGCGGCAACGGCAGCCGGGTTAGCCTTGGCCCGGCGCGAAATCGCGAACAGGCCGATGAACACCAGCCCACCATTCAGGATAAGCAGTTCCAGGCCAAGGCGATAGCCGCCCAGCAAATATTGTTGGTAATGCTCGATCAAGGCGCACAGGATCGGCGCGCCGATGGTCACGACCGGCACCAGGCGGTCGTTCAGCGTGCGCGTGGTCGTCATCCCGAAGGCGAACAGGCCGAGCAGCGGGCCATACGTGTAGCCGGCCACCTTCAGCACCACGCCGATCATGCTCGGGTCGTCCAGCCACTTGAACACCATCACCATCGCCAGGAACAGGAAGGCGAAGCCGAGGTGGACGTGGCGGCGCAGGCGCACCTTGGCCGCTTCCGACAGGTCCTCGCGGCGCTTGATGCCGAGGATGTCGATGCAGAAGGTCGAGGTCAGCGCCGTGATCGCGCCGTCCGCGCTCGGGAACAGCGCCGAGATCAGCGCGATCAGGAAGATGATCTGTACCGCGGCCGGCAAGTGGCCCATCACGGTCGCCGGGAAAATCTTGTCGCCGGTTGCGCTCACGCCCGCACCCGGGGCGTACAGGTACAGGAGCCCGCCCAGGAACAAAAAGGAGAGCAGCACCACCACAAGCACCGCGGTCAGGCTCAGGAGGTTCTTCTGCGAGTCGCCCAGGGTTTTCACGGAGATCGTCTTCTGCATCATCTCCTGGTCCATGCCGGTCATGGTGATGGTGATGAAGGCGCCGGCCACGATCTGCTTGAGCCAGAAGCCGGGTGCGTTGACGTCGGTGTTGAACACGTGGGCCAGGCCGCGGTCCTGCATCTGCGACAAGGCCTGCGGGATGCTCAGGTCCAGTTCGCCCAGCATGAAGCCGGCGCAGGCGAACAGGCCGAACAGCATGCAACTGGTCTGCAGGGTGTCGGTCCAGACGATGGTCTTCACCCCGCCCTGGTAGGTGTAGAGCAGGATCATGCCGAGCACGACGAAGGTGGTGATCCAGAACGGCACGCCGAGGCGGTCGAGGATGATGGCCTGCAGCACCGCCACCACCAGGTAGAGGCGCGCGGTGGCGCCGAACAGGCGCGACAGGATGAAGAAGCCGGCCCCGCTCTGGTAGGCGCGGCGGCCGAGGCGCACGTCGAGGTAGTGGTAGATCGAGGTCAGCTTCATGCGGTAGTACAGCGGCAGCAGCAGGTAGACCACGGCGATGTAGCCGATCACGTAGCCGATCAGGACCTGGACGTAGCCGAAGCCGTCGGCGCCGACCGCGCCCGGCACGCTGACGAAAGTGACACCGGACAGCGTGGTGCCGACCATGCCGAAGGCGACCAGCATCCAGTTGCTGCTCTTGTTACCGATGAAAAAACTGTCGTTGTTGGCGTTGCGCGAGGTCGCCCAGGCGACGCCGAGCAGCAGGGCAAAGTAGCCGATGAGGATGCAAAAGAGTAGAGCCGGGGACATTCAGGAAATCCAGTGAGTATTGTCTGATCGCCCAGCAATATACACGAAGACGCGGGCGCGGCCATCCGCCCGCGGTCGCTCAGATCCCCTGGGCCGGCGCCCGCTCGAAAGGACCGATGCAGGTTTCCATGGTTTCGTTCTCGCACATCACGAAACGCGCGCCGGACGGGTGGAAGCGCAGGTAGTTGGTGGCGCGGGTGCCGATCTGCATGATCTCGCCCGAGCAATCCTCCTTGCCGTTGTCCTTGACGATGCGGTCCTCGAGCTTGTAGAAGCCCTTGGCGCTGGGCTTTTCCGCGACCGTGAACTCGCTTTCCGACACCTCGGCGGCGCTCTTGACCAGCGTGGTGCCGTCGCCGCGGAAGTGGTAGGTTTCGGAGCAGCCGAGCTGGGGGATGCTGAGGGTCCAGATGCCGAGCAGCGGATGCGAGGCCGACGGCATGGCCGGCGCCGCCTGGACCGCTTGCACGGTGGCGGCCAGCAGGGCGAGACAGGTCGGAAGCAGTCGGGTGAGCGTAGGCATCGCAAGTCCTTTGGGAAGCGTTTGCGTTGTCATTATGGCATACGCTCCCGCAGGGCTGGCGCGCGGGTGCACGCCAGCCCTGCGCCGCCGATCAGCGATCAGCCCTCCGCCGGCGTCTTCGCCTTTGCCGGCCTGCGCGGTGCGCGCGCCGCCGGCTTGCGCGACGGGGCCTTGTGCGACGGGCGAGCCTGCTTCTTGCGGCCCGTGGTGTCGCCCTGGGCGCCCTCGCCTTGCGCATCGGTGCCCGCTTCGGCATTGGCGTCGGCAGCCGGCGTTTCCAGCGCGGCGACGGCGTCCCGGGCCACGGCGGCATCGTCCGGTGCCACGGATACCGGCGCAGCCGGCACGTCGGCTGCCGGTGTTTCCGCTGCCGGTACTTCGGCAACAGCTGCCTCGACGGCGGCGGCTGTTTTGCGCGTGGACGGCTTGCGCGGCGCGCGGCGGCGTTCCTTCACCGGCGCGACCGGCTGCACAACCGCTTCCGGCGCGTCGGCCGCCTGCGCGGCCGCAGCGGCTTTTGCCGCAGCCGAGGCGGCGGCCACGTCGGCCAGCTCGTCGACCGCCGTCAGTTCGACCGGCTGGTAGGCTGGCGGCTCTGCCGCTTGTGCGTCAAACTGCGCAGCAGGCTGTGCTTCGGCCAGGTCCGGCGTCGGTGCCGGCCAGCTGGCCAGGGCAGCCTCTTCGGACGCGACCGTCACCGGCTCCTGCTGCTCGCGGCCCTTGCGGCCACGGCCGCCGCGGCGGCGCGGCTCGCGTGCCGGTGCGGCCGGCTGGGCGTCGGCCACGGCCTGCTCCAGCGGCAGCTCGCCCGTGGCTTCGTCGGCGGCGTCGGGAGCGGCCGGCTCGGGTACGGCAGCCACGGTCTCGATCTCGGACACGGCCAGCGCCTCGGCCGGCTGCGCACTGGCGCTGCGGTAGACGTAGGTGCCGGATTTCTCGTCGCGGCCGAACTCGAACAGGCCGCGCGTCTGCGCTTCCTCGAGCAGGTTGCCGAAGGTGCGGAAGCCGAAATAGGTTTCCGAGAAGTCCGGACGGCGGCGCTTGAGCGTGTCTTTCAGCAGCGAGGCCCAGATCTTGCCGGTGTCGCCGCGTTCCGAGACCAGCGCGTCGAAGGTCTCGACGACCATCTCCAGCGCCTGCAGCTTGCGCGACTCCATCTCTTCCTTCTTGCGGTTGCCTTCGTCGGCGGGACGGCGGCCCTGGCCCGGCTGCGCCTGCGGCTGGGCCTTGCGCTCGTCGCGCTTGGCGGCGGCGCGGCGCACTTCGCGCACCAGGTCGTCGTAGAAGATGAATTCGTCGCAGTTGGCGACCAGCAGGTCCGAGGTCGACTGCTTGACGCCGACGCCGATCACGCGCTTGGCGTTCTCGCGCAGCTTGGAGACCAGCGGCGAAAAGTCGGAGTCGCCGCTGACGATGACGAAGGTGTCGACGTGGGACTTGGTGTAGCACAGGTCGAGCGCATCCACCACCAGCCGGATGTCGGCCGAATTCTTGCCGGACTGGCGCACGTGCGGGATTTCGATCAGCTCGAAGTTCGCTTCATGCATGGTGCCCTTGAAACTCTTGTAGCGGTCCCAGTCGCAATAGGCTTTCTTGACCACGATGCTGCCCTTGAGCAGCAGGCGTTCGAGGACCGGCTTGATATCGAATTTCTCGTAATTCATATCGCGCACGCCCAATGCGACGTTCTCGAAGTCGCAGAACACCGCCATGCTGATGTTTTCGGAAGATGAAGCCATGAATTGATGTTTGATAATGGTAAGTGGACAAGCTATGTGCGGATTATACGCAACAACGCGACATCCAAGGCGTGCTGGTCCGGACCAGTGGCGCGCAAGGCCACCGGCGAACCGCTGCTGCTGCGTGTCATGCCAGCCGGTCGAGCGTGGCCTGGTCGGGCTGGCCGTCGAAGAACTGGTCGAGGCAGGTCTGGAACACGGCCTCGTCGGGCGCGACGTCGGCGAACAGCGTCATCGCGGAATGGAATTTCAGGTTGTCGGGATAATCGAAGATCTCGTCGGCGCCGCGGTCGTCGAAGGCGGCCACCGCCGCCGTGCAGGCGCGCAGGCGCGGCCCCAGCACCGGGTGCGCCAGGTAGGCGGCGGCTTCGTCGCTGTTCCTGATCGCATAGCGGCGCGCGGTCTCGCTGCTGCCCAAGCCCTGGACCTGAGGGAAAATGAACCACATCCAGTGGCTGCGCTTGCGCCCGGCGCGCAATTCGGCCAGCGCCTGCTCGTAGATGCCCTGCTGGGCGTCGACGAAGCGTTGTAGATTGAAGTCGGTATCCATGGCATCGTTCCTCCTGCGCACATGCTAACCCGCTTGCCGGATTTGCTAAAGTGAGCACTTAACGGAAACCGCCATGAAACCTGAACACCTGACCCTGCTGCTGACCCGCGAGATGCCCTTCGGTAAATATAAAGGCCACAAGATCGCCGAGCTGCCCGGCCATTACCTGGCCTGGTTCGCACGCGAAGGCTTTCCGAAAGGCGAACTGGGCGAGCTGCTCGAACTGATGTATGAACTCGATCACAATGCCCTGCGCGGCCTGCTCGACCCGCTGCGGCGTGGCCTTTGAGCGCTATTCGATTTTTTCGATCATAGCCCGCAAAACTACTCGTTTTTCTTCCGCCGGCAGCCCTCCTATACTGGCACCAGTCCATTCGAAATCATTCAAAGGAGATCATCATGCTGGAAGTCCGCAAAAGTGAAGAACGGGGCGCTGCCCACCATGGCTGGTTGATGTCGAAGCACAGCTTTTCCTTCGCCGATTACTACGATCCGCGCCACAGCGGCTTCGGCCCGCTGCTGGTGATCAACGAAGACCGCGTCGCACCGGGCGCCGGCTTCGGCACCCACGGCCATCGCGACATGGAAATCATCTCCTACGTGCTGGACGGCGCGCTGGAGCACAAGGACAGCATGGGCACGGGTTCGGTCCTGCACTACGGCGACGTGCAGCGCATGAGCGCCGGCAGCGGCGTGCGCCACAGCGAGTTCAACGGTTCCAAGACCGAGCAGGTGCACTTCCTGCAGATCTGGATCCAGCCGAACGTGCAGGGCATCGCGCCGAGCTACGAGGAAAAACACATCCCGGTCGTGGACAAGCAGGGCAAGCTGCGCGTGATCGCCTCCAGCGACGGCCGCGAGGGTTCGGTGCTGATCCACCAGGACGCCGCGCTGTACGCGACCATCCTGAACGGCGCCGACCGCGTGACGCACCCGCTGGCGCCCGGCCGCCGCGGCTATGTGCACGTGATCCGCGGCGCGGTCATCGTCAACGGCGTTCCCTTGAAGGACGGCGACGCGCTCAAGCTCAGCGACGAGACCCAGGTCGAGCTGAAGGAGGCGGAAGCGGCCGAAGTGTTGCTGTTTGACCTGCCTTATTAAACGTCATGGCGCCGGCGGTCACGAAATTCGTGACCGCTGGTGGTCGCGTAAAGGCGACAAAGCGGCTAAATCAGTAGAACCGGTAGGTATAATAGATCCACAGAGAAACTTTTATTACCTACCGTCATGAGCACCCAACCCACTGTCCTCATTGTCGAAGACGACGTCCACATCGCCCAGGTGCTGGTGTTCATGCTCGAACGCCAGCACTACCAGGTGGTCCACGTCGCCGACGGCCGCGCCGCCGTCCAGTACGTCCTGTCCAGCCCGGTCCCCGACCTGGTGCTGCTCGACGTGATGCTGCCGTACGTCGACGGCTTCGAGATCCTCGGCCTGATCCACGCCCAGGCCGGCTGGGAAGCGGTGCCGGTCCTGATGCTGACCGCCAAGAACACCGAGCGCGATACCGTGCGCGCCCTCGATGCCGGCGCCAGCGACTTCATCATCAAGCCTTTCCAGCCCCGTGAATTGCTGGCGCGTCTGCGCCGCTACCTCAAGACGCCCGCCTGACGCGGCGCCGGTTCCGGGTCCGCCGGTGCATGCCGGCGGCATGCGCGTGCGCGCCACTGCTGGCTTGCGCCATACCCGGCAAGTAACTGCTAGTATGGCCAAAAACCGGACCATGCGTATGCGATTACAATTCCAACAAGACAGCAAGGCGCCTCCCGCACCGGCCGACCTGCAGCGGCGCTTCGACGACCTGCTCGACCACCTGCCCGCCGGGGTCACGGTGCACGACATCGAGGGCTGCATCGTCATGGCCAACCGCCAGGCCACCGCGCTCCTCGGCCGCAATGAGGACGAACTGTTCGCCATCCGCCCGACCAGCGAGCACTGGTACCTGCTGCGCGAGGACATGTCGCCGATGGCGCCCGAAGATTATCCTGTCAATAAGGCGCTGCGAACAGGAAAGAAGGTAACGGGGGTGATCGTCGGCATCCCCCCGCACACCACCTCGACGCCCTGCTGGATCATCTGCAACGCCTACCCGGAATTCGACGACGACGGTGCCCTGCGGGGCGCCGTGGTCTGCTTCACCGACTGCACCCAGCTGAAGGATGCCCAACAGCGCCTGGAAAAATCCGAGGAAAGGCTGCGCCTGATCCTGCACGGCTCCACCGACGCGCTGTGGGACTGGGACCTGGTCACCGGCGAAACCTATTATTCGGAACGCTGGTGCGACATGCTCGGCTACTCGCCGGGCGAACTCCCGCTCGGCGGCCAGAGCTGGAAAGGTTTGATTCATCCAGCCGACCGCGACGATGTGATCGCCTTCCTGGCCGAGCTGCTGGCCGGCCCGCGCCACACCTACAGCCTGGAATTCCGCCTGCGCCACCGCCTGGGCCATGACGTGCCGGTGCTGGTGCGCGGCATCGTGCTGCGCGACGCCGGCGGCCGCGCGATCCGCCTGTCCGGCACCAACACCGACCTCACCGAACGCAAGCAGGCCGAGCGCCGCATCTACGAGCTCGCCTATTTCGACCCGCTTACCGGGCTGCCGAATCGCCGCTTCCTGATCGAGGAGCTGGACAAGACGCTGGCGCGCGCCACCCGCTCCGGCCAGTATGGCGCGCTGCTGTTCATCGACCTCGACAACTTCAAGCTGCTCAACGACACCATGGGCCACGACGTCGGCGACATGCTGCTGCGCCAGGTGGCCCAGCGCCTGCGCCAGGCATTGCGCGACAGTGACCAGCTGGCGCGCCTGGGCGGCGACGAATTCGTGGTGGTGCTGGAAAGCCTGGGCGCCACCCCGGATGAAGCCACGCCCCACGCCGACCACGTGGCGCGCAAGATCCTGGCCCTGCTCGGCCAGCCCTACGAGCTGCCGGGCAATCCGGCGCCGCGCACGCCCAGCATCGGCATCGCCCTGTTCGACGGCAGCGCCGGCGGCATCGACGCGCTGCTGCGCCAGGCGGACCTGGCGATGTACCGCGCCAAGTCCGACGGCCGCAACACGGCGCGCTTCTTCGATCCCAGCATGCAGGCGGCGGCCGAACGCCAGGCCGCGCTCGACAAGGCGCTGCGCGAGGGCCTGGCCAGGCGCGAGTTCGTGCTGTTCTGCCAGCCGCAATTCGACACCGCCGGACGACTGATCGGCGCCGAGGCGCTGGCGCGCTGGCAGCATGGCGAGCATGGCCTGGTCGGCCCCGGCGAATTCATCGGCCAGGCCGAGAACACCGGCCTGATCGTGCCGCTCGGGCGCCAGGTGCTCGAGGAAGGCTGCCGCGCGCTGGCGCGCTGGGCGGACGATCCGCTGCTCGGGCAACTCAAGCTGTCGGTCAACGTCAGCGTGCGCCAGCTGCGCGACCCCGACTTTCCGCACACGGTGGCGGCCCTGCTGGCGGCCACCGGCGCCAGGGCCGGCAAGCTGTGCCTGGAACTGACCGAAAGCGTATTCTCCGAGAACATGCAGGAACCGATCAAGCGCATGCAGCAGCTGCGCGAGCAGGGCGTCGCCTTTTCGCTCGACGACTTCGGCAACGGCCATTCCTCGCTCGCCTACCTGACGCGCTTCCCGCTGGCGTCGCTGAAGATCGACCGCAGCTTCGTGCGCGATGCAGGCGACAACAGCGCCACCATCGTCCAGGCCATCGTGGCGCTGGCGCGCAAGCTCGGGCTGGACGTGGTGGCCGAAGGCGTGGAGCACGAAGACCAGCGCGACTTCATGGTCGGTTGCGGCTGCGATGCGCTGCAGGGCTACCTGCTCGGGCGGCCGGTGCCGATGCCGGAATTCGAGCGCCTGTACGGCAGCGCCGGGCACGCCTGATGCGACCTGGTTACGCCGGCTGCATAGTAACTGTCGGTCGAATTTACACGTTGCTTAAATGAAAAATTAAACTTTATTAATTTCTTAAACGAATCAATGATTTAGATCAATACTTGAATCAGGCACGGCACTTGCATTCCCTTCGGGCTCAACACTTTCTTTATAGGGGATGTCGATGTCGCTGAATCTGATGAAAAGTTTGAAAACCGCCGTCGTCGTTGCTTCGCTGTTCGCGGCAACCGCAGCCAACGCGGCCTTGTACCAGTTCACGGTCACCGGCGATTACAACGCCAGCTGGCAGTTGAATTCCTCGGGCGTCGCGGATGACGGTGTGGACGGCGTCGGCTTCGTGATCTACGACGTCGACGGCAGTTTCCCGGGGTCGCTGTTCGATCTCGCGGATCTCTACTTCTACAACGCCGACCAGGACGGCGGCATGGAAATCTACGATTACTACAACGATTTCACCCTGCTGTTGACCGACGGCCCGCAGCTGTACACCGGTTCCGAAGAAGGTGTCATCACCTTTACGCCCGGCAGCTACAGCCTGTCGGAATTCGGCGGCAGCGGCCGTTACACCCTGACCGTGACCGACCTCGACGCCCCGCCGACCACGCCGCCGACCGGCGACGTGCCGGAACCGGCCAGCATTGCCCTGCTGGCCGGCGGCCTGGGCCTGATGGGCGTACTGCGCCGCCGCCGCTACGGCAAGTGAAGCATCGGCCGGCCGGGGTTCCCGCCCCGGCCGGTGTCCTGTTCCGCCACCGGGAGGGTGACGACGAAGGTCGTGCCCTGCCCCTCCCGGCTCTCGAACGCTATCGTCCCCCCATGCTCCTCGACGATCGTCCTGCAGATCGCCAGTCCCAGTCCCGTTCCGCCGCTGCGCCTTGAATTGGTGCCGTCCGCCTGGGCGAAGCGCTGGAACACGCGCGGCCTGAAGGCCTCCGGAATCCCTTCGCCCTGGTCCGCCACCGACAGGCGCACCCGGTCGCCATCGCGTTCGATGCGCGTCGTCACCGTGGTGCCGGCATGCGAGAACTTGACCGCGTTCGACAGCAGGTTCGCCAGCACCTGCGTGATGCGGTCGCGGTCCACGCTCGCCTGCACGGCCTGCGCGCCCGGCCCGGCCTCGCACGCCAGCGTCACGCCAGCCTGTCCCGCCAGGCTCGCCATCGAGGCCACCGCCGCCTCGGCGATGGGCAGGAGCGGCTGCGCCAATCGCGCGAAGTCCATCCTGCAGGCATCGATCTTCTGCAAGTCCAGCACGTCGCCGATCAGGCGCACCAGGCGCGCGGAACTGGCGTTGGCGATGCCGACCAGGCCCTTGGCATCCTCGGGCAGCTCGCCTGCCATGCCGTCTTCCAGCAGCGCGAGCGAGGCGCTGATCGCGGTCAGCGGGGTGCGCAGCTCGTGCGAGACGGTGGACACGAACTCGTTCTTCATGCGCTCGACCTGCTTGCGCTCCGAGATGTCGTGCACGAAGATGCTGAAGAACGGGCCCTCGGCCGTGCCGGCCAGGCCGCTGGTCATCTCGACCGTCACCTCGCTGCCATCGCGCCGGCACAGCACGGTCTCGACGCGCCGGCCCAGGATGTCGAGCGAGCCGGTCTCGCGAAAGCGCGCAAGCGCCCCTTCCGCGTTCGCGCGCAGGCGCGGCGGCACCACCAGTCCGGCCGCCGGCCGCCCCAGCACCTCGTCGCGGCGCCAGCCCAGCATGGCTTCGGCGGCCGAGTTCCAGTCGCACACGCGCCCCTGCATGTCGATGCCGACAAAGGCGTCCTGCGCGGTCTCGAGGATGGTGGCGATGCGCTGCTTGCTGGCCCAGACCGTCACCACCGCCTGCTCCAGCTCGCGCGTGCGCTGCTCGACCCGCTGCTCCAGCGTGGCATTCAGCTCCTTCAGCTCCATGCCCTGGCGCACCAGGTCGGCCACCAGCACTTCCAGCGTGCCGGACAGCGCCTGGACCTCGACGTAGCGGCCGTGCTCGGCTTCCAGCTTGACCGGTTCGCCGGCGCGGATGCGGCGCGCCGATTCGGCCAGTTCGCCCAGCGGACGCGTGATGCGGCGCGCCACCAGCACGCCGGCCAGGGAAAACAGCGCCGCCAGCAGCACCCCGGCGATCAGGCCGTATTCGCGCAGGCGCCGCACCGGAGCGTAGGCGTCGGCCACCTCCTGGCGCACCAGCACCGTCCAGCCCAGGCCCGGGTACTGGGCATGGCCGCGTCCGCGCGCATAACCGACCAGGTAGGAACGGCCGTCCGGCCAGCGTTCGACCAGGTAGCCGGCGTCCTTCTCGGCGCGCGCCTGCGCCAGGCTGGGCAGGCGCAACTGGCGGCCGGCCATGCCCGGCGGCCCGAGCAGCACGGTGCCCTGCGCATCGACGATCAGCGCCTCGCCCTTGCGGCGCGTGCCGATGCCGGCCATGACCGAGCGCTCGACGTCGCGCGCCCACTGCCAGGACAGGTGGGCGCCCAGCACGCCCACGGTGTTGCCGTGCCCGTCCAGGTAGGGAAAGGCGACATCGACGAAGCGCAGCGGCTCTTCCTGCCGCGGCAGCAGGCGCGACAGCAGCTTGGCCTCGTGCACGTCGCCCACGTGGATGCCCTTGAGCGCGTCGCGGAACCAGGGCCGGGCGGACACGTCGGCGCCTTCCAGCAGGCCGCGGGCCGCCACCTGCACCCGGCCGTCGGTACCGGCCAGGCCGATCCAGCTGTAGTAGCCATAGCTGGCCTGCACCCGGTCCAGGGTCTCGCGGCGCTGCGCCAGCGGGGTGCCGGCGCCGAGGTCGTGGCGCTGGGCGATCAGGCCGACTTCGCGGTAGCGCTCGAACATGCCGCGTTCGAGCTTGTCGGAGGTCTGGGCCGCCAGCTCGGCCAGGCGGAAACCGATGCCGCTCTTGACCTGTTCGGTCGACTTGCGTTCGATGAGCGCGGTCAGCGCCAGGGTCAGGATGATGGAAAGGAGCGTAAAGGCGAGCGCCATCCAGGCGCCGAGGGCGCGCGGCAGCAGACGGCGCAGGAAGGTCGGGGGCGTGAACATCGTGGTCGGATCGGGAACAGGCGTCAGCGTAGCAGTATGAATGCCCAAAGGGAATATCTTTTGTAAAAACACCACTTCGGCTTGCATTTCCGCTTGGCAGCACCATATGCCAGCCATGCGGGAGAGCCGGCCACCCGCACGGCCATGTCCAATTTCCGGTAAACTCACCGGTTCTCAGTCCGCCCTACTTACGATTCAGGAAACACCGCCATGCAAGACAACGCCGCGCCGTCCGCCCTTCTCGACTACGTCACTTCGTGCACGCTGCCCACGCCCTGGGCGCAGTTCACCCTGCACGCCTTCGTGGAGCATGCGACGGGCAAGGAGCACCTGGCGATGACCCTGGGCGACTTGTCGGGCGAGCCGCCGCTGGCGCGCATCCACTCGGAATGCCTGACCGGCGACGTGATGTTTTCGCAACGCTGCGATTGCGGCGCCCAGCTCGAAGGCGCGCTGAAGAAGATCGCCGCCGAAGGCCGCGGCATCCTGCTCTACCTGCGCCAGGAAGGCCGCGGCATCGGCCTGGTCAACAAGATCCGCGCCTACCGCCTGCAGGAAGCCGGCGCCGACACGGTCGAGGCCAACCTGCAGCTGGGCTTCCATGCCGACGCCCGCAACTACGAACTGGTGCTGCCGATGCTGCGGCAGTTCGGCATCGAAGCGGTGCGCCTGATGACCAACAACCCGCGCAAGATCGCGGCGCTGGACAAGCTGGGCATCCAGGTCGCCGGCCGCGTGCCGCTGCTGGTCAACCGCAACACCTTCAACACCCATTACCTGGACACCAAGCAGGCCAAGCTCGGCCACATGATGACGCCGGCCACCGAGCCGGCGCTCGACGGCGAACTCTGAGCCCCGTCCGAACCTGCGCTGGTCCCGCGGCGAATCTGGCAAGATGATCTCCGGTCATCCTGCCCGCCGAAGGATCGAATGCGCACTGTCCCGCTTCGCGTTTCCCGCCTAGCCCTGCCGGTCCTCGGCGCCGGCGCGCTGGCCGCGTTTGCCGCGTTTGCCGCGTTTGCAAGCAGCGCCGCGCCGGCCGCCCAGCGCCCCCAGGCCGCGGCAAGTACCCCGGTGGCCCTGCCGCCGCCCCAGCCGCTGGTGATCCCGCCGGCAGCCCCGCCTGCCGCCACGCCGTCCTCTCCCGCTCCCGGCGACACCGACGACACGGCCAGCCTGCCCACCCCGTCCAGCGCCGCCCAGCAGCTGTATGGCGCCGCCCGGCGCGACCTGCTGCAGATCCGCATGCTGCTCAGGAACGGCCGCAGCCAGTCCAGCGTCGGTTCCGGCTTCCTGGTCGGGGAAAGCCGGCTGGTGCTGACCAACTACCACGTGGTGGCGCAGATGGCGCTCGACCCGGACGTCTACGCCGGCGAATACGTCGACACCGACGGCAGGAGCGGCCCGGTCGAGCTGATGGCGGTGGACGTGCTGCACGACCTGGCGGTGGTGCGCGTCGACCGCGCGGGCACCGGCTTTTTCCGCGTGCCCGAACACCCGGTGCGCCTGACCCAGGGCCAGTACCTGTACTCGCTCGGCAATCCCCTCGACCTCGGCTTCGCCATCTCGGAAGGCGCGTACAACGGCGTGGTCACGCGCAGCTTCTACGACCAGCTGATCTTCACGGGGCCGATCAACTCGGGCATGAGCGGCGGCCCGAGCGTGACGGCGTCCGGCATGGTGGCCGGCATCAACGTGTCCAAGCGTCGCGACGGCGAGTCGGTCAGCTTCCTGGTGCCGGTCAGGTACGCCCAGGACCTGCTGGCGCGGGTGGCCGGCCAGGCGCACCCGCCGAAAAACTTCAATCCGCTGATCGGCCAGCAGCTGCTGGCGCACCAGCGCGAGATGATCGACCGCCTGCTGGGCGAGCCACTGTCGGTCAAGAGCATGGGGCCCTACCGGGTGCCGGTGCGCGAATCGCAGCAGCTGCGCTGCTGGGGGCGCTCCAATTTCCGCGCCGAGGCCGAGTACACGCTCGACTCGGTCAGCTGCGCGATGGAGGCGGCGGTCTACGTCTCGGACACCCAGCAGACCGGCCACGTGTCGATGACCCATACCTGGCTGCGTTCCAGCAGCATGCACCCGCTGCAGTTCGCCACGCTGGCAAGCGGCCAGTTCCGGGTCGAGCGCATCGGCTCCGCGCGCGACACCCGCCTGACCCGGCCGGCCTGCAGCGAGCAGTTCGTGCACACGGCCACGCTGCCGGTGCGCGCCGTGACCTGCGTGCGCGCCTACCGCAAGTTCGCCGGCCTGTACAACTTCACCCTGCTCAGCGCCAGCACGGGCGACGGCCAGTCCAGCCTGCAGAGCCGCCTGGACCTGGCCGGCGTGTCCTACGAAAACGGCACCCGCGCCACGCGCGCCTTTTTATCCGCGCTGGGGCGGAGCCGGCGGCGATGACCGGCCCCTATCACGTCGAGCTCCTCGCGCGCAGCGGCGAGGTGCTGCAGCGCCAGCGCGTCGAGACGTTGCCGATCCGTTTCGGGCGCGGCTACGACAACGACGTGATCCTCGACGACGACTACGCCGCCGCCGCGCACGCGGTGGCCGAACTGGATGCGGGCGGCCGCCTGGTGCTGCGCGACCTCGGCTCGAAGAACGGCATCAACCACCGCGGCAGGCGCCATGCGCGCCTGCTCATGAGCGGCGACACCGTGGCGCGCATCGGCCACACCTCGATCCGGATCCGGCCGGCGGCCTTCCAGGTCGCCCCCGAGCTGGCCGACCGCACCTTCCACCGCTGGGAAGGCGCGCTGCCGGGCGGCGCCGGCATCCTGCTGGTCGCCATCGCCAGCCTGTTCATGCGCTGGCTGGCCGACACCCAGGCCTTCGAACTGGCGCGCTACCTGGAAGCGCTGGCCTGGGGCGTGGGCACGGCCCTGCTGTGGAGCGGCGCCTGGGCCTTCGCCAACCGCCTGTTCGGACGCCACGCGCGCCTGGGACGCCACCTGTTCGTGTCCGGCTGCGGCCTGGCCGCCATCCTGGCCTACGCGCTGCTGGCGAGCGTGCTGGGCTACGCCTTCTCGATCGAGGCCTTCACCCACTACGCCTCGCACGTGGCGATGCTGCTGCTGGCCGGGATGGTCTGGTTCCACCTGTGCACGATCCGGCCGCGCCACCGGCGCCGCAACCGCTGGCTGTGCGCCGCGCTGGCGCTGGTGGGTTCAAGCCTGATCCTGGTCTACAACGTCCAGCGCAGCGGCCGCTTTTCCGACGAACTGTACATGTGGGTGCTGTTGCCGCCCGAGCTGCGCGTCAGCCAGGACCACGGCATCGACCAGTTCATGCGCGAGGTCGACGGCATGAAGGCGCAGCTGGACCGCGGGCGCGGGCGCAAGCCGGGCGAGGACGCGATCGAGGATTGAGTGCGTTGACATTCATATAAGCATGGGCGATCATCGCCGCATGTTCCCCTTGCGCCGCAATCTCGTGTTCGTGCTTGCCTGGATCCTGTTCTGGGCGCTGATGATGTTCGTCGCGGTGCAGGACTTCATCCGCAACGAACACAGCGACGCATTGTGGAAGCCGCTCCTGTGGGAAG
>Ga0265798_10000443_pt1 | contig 71086 bp, 53 predicted proteins | sample P3T30metagenome_FD_192430 | JGI IMG/M metagenome (GOLD analysis project Ga0265798, IMG submission 192430) | Plant litter microbial communities from East Loma Ridge, Irvine, California - P3 T30 | ecosystem: Environmental > Terrestrial > Plant litter > Unclassified | place: USA: California... | reverse complement strand
GGGGCGAACTGGCGTCGCAGGCGCACGATCCGGGGACCGGCGAACACCTGACGGTGATCACCGGGACGATCGAACTGCAGGTGGGGAGCGAGAAGAAGAAAATCCGGCACGGGGCGACGGCGCGCTACTCGGCGGACCATGATCACGTGATTCGCAATATCGGAAAGACCGAGGCCAAGGCAGTGCTGGTGGTCGTGCATCGCTGACCGGCTGCCATGCTTGCGCCGGCCGGGCGGTTGTTCACTCGCCGGCGCTGGCCTGCACCTGCCTTGACCTGGCGACAGCGCAAAAAAAACGGCCGCCGGATCGCTCCGGTGGCCGTTTTCATGGCGTCGCCAATGCGTTTTACTGCGCGCCGCCGACGGTCTTGCCGGCATCACCCATGTGCAGCTCACGCGACAGGAAGCCCCATTTATCGGCCACTTCCTCGATCTGCTTGCCGGTCGGCTTACCGGCGCCGTGACCGGCCTTGGTCTCGATGCGGATCAGGATCGGCGCGCTGCCTGCCTGCGCCGCTTGCGCTGCGGCGGCGTACTTGAAGCTGTGCGCCGGGACCACGCGGTCGTCGTGGTCGGCCGTGGTCACCATCGTGGCCGGGTAGCAGGTGCCGGGTTTCAGGTTGTGCAGCGGCGAATACTTGACCAGCGCCTTGAACTCGTCCGCGTTCTCCGACGAGCCGTAGTCCGAGGTCCAGGCCCAGCCGATGGTGAACTTGTGGAAGCGCAGCATGTCCATCACGCCCACCGCCGGCAGCGCGGCCGCGAACAAGTCCGGACGCTGGGTGGTCGCGGCGCCGACCAGCAGGCCGCCGTTGCTGCCGCCGCCGATCGCCAGTTTCTGTGGCGAAGTGACCTTGTTGGCGACCAGCCATTCGGCGGCGCCGATGAAGTCGTCGAACACGTTCTGCTTTTGCAGCTTGGTGCCGGCCTGGTGCCAGGCTTCGCCGTACTCGCCGCCGCCGCGCAGGTTGGCGACCACGTACACGCCGCCCATTTCCATCCACGCCAGGTTGGCCGGCGAGAACGCCGGCGTGAGCGAGATGTTGAAGCCGCCGTAGCCGTACAGGTAGGTCGGGTTCGAGCCGTCCATCTTGAGGCCCTTCTTCGACACGATGAACATCGGCACCTTGGTGCCATCGCGGCTGGTGTAGAACTGCTGGCGCGTCTCGTAGTCGGCCGGGTTGAAGGCGACCTTCGGCTGGCGGAACACGGTGCTCTCGCCGTTCTTCAGGTTCAGGCGGTAGATCGTGGTCGGGTTGGTGAAGCTGGTGAACGAGTAGAAGGTCTCGCCGTCGCCACGCTCGCCGTTCAAGCCGCTGACGGTGCCGATGCCCGGCAGCGCGATCTCGCGCACCGGTTTGCCGTCCAGCGCGACCACGCGCACCACGCTTTTCGCGTCTTTCAGGTAGCCGATCACCAGCTGGTTGTTGATGATGTCGGCGCCGGTCATGGTGTCGGCGCTTTCGGCAACGATCTCTTTCCAGTTCGCTTCGGCAGGCTTGGTGATGTCGATCGCGACGATGCGTTTTTTCGGCGCGTTGCGGTCGGTGCTGAAGTAAAACACGCTGCCGACATTGTCGATGAAGTCGTAGCCGCCGTCGAAGTTGTCGATCAGGTCGACCACTTTCGCATCGGGTTTGCTCAAATCCTTGTACGAGACGCGGTTCTTCGGCGCGGTGCCCTTGGTGGTGGTGATCAACAGGTAGCGGCCGTCTTCGCTCGACTGGCTGCGAAAGCCCCATTCCTTCTGGTCGGCGCGGTCGTAGACCAGCGTGTCGGCACTTTGCGGCGTGCCGATGCGGTGAAAGTACAGCTTCTGGAAATAGTTGACGTCGGCCAGCTTGGTCGCTTCTTTCGGCGCGTCGTAGCGGCTGTAGAAGAAGCCCTTGCCATCCTTGGTCCAGGCGGTTTCGCTGAACTTGACCCACTTCACGTGGTCAGCCAGGTCCTTGCCCGATTCGATGTCGCGCACCTTGATCTCGTTCCAATCCGACCCCGAGGCGGCGGTGCTGTAGGCCAGCAGCTTGCCGTCCGGGCTGACCTGGATACCGGCCAGGGCCACGGTGCCATCGCTCGAGAGCTTGTTCGGGTCGAGCAGCACGCGCGGGGTGTCGGTCAAGGTTTTCAGGGTGTACAGCACCGACTGGTTTTGCAGGCCGTCGTTGCGGGTATAGAAGTAGCGCCCCCCTTCCTTGCCCGGCACGCTGTAGCGCTCGTAGTTCCAGAGCTGGGTCAGGCGCTGGCGGATCGCTTCGCGCTGCGGGATTTGCGCCAGGTAATCCTGGGTGACCTTGTTCTGGGCATCGACCCATTGCTTGGTCTCGGCGCTGTTCGCGTCTTCCAGCCAGCGGAATGGGTCGGCCACTTTCGTGCCATGGTAGTTGTCGATCTGATCGAGCTTTTTCGAGACCGGATAGGTGAGCGAAGGGCCGCTCGGCGAGCAGCTTTGTGCCAGCGCCGAATTGGCGCCGAAGGCCGCAGCCAGCATGGCGACGAGCGTTGCGTGTCTCAATTGCATATGATTCTCTTGTCGAGGAGTATGATGAAAGTGGCATGTGCCGCTGGGCATCATAGCGCGAAACGGTTGGGTTTGGTATCGCCAGGGTGCGCTATATGACACGCTGGAATTTTGGCATAAAGACACTTCACCAAGGATCGATCCGCGCGCGTGAGCGTGCATTGATTGACTGAAAACGGATTCGTATGAGAAGTACGGTATCGACGCCCGCACGGTGGCTGCGTCGCGCGCTGTTGCTGGTACTGCCCGCACTGGCTCCGAACAACACCAGCTACGTGATGACGCGTCGTCATGCGCGATGTCGACCGACGAGAAGGACGATATCGATGCGCTGCGTGCGCAGTTTCCCGGCACGGCGCCGTAATCGCACACGCTGCTCAGGCGCGCGCCCGTAACGTGCCCTTGCCCGCTGCGCGCAGATAAAACCCCAACCCTCTGGCCGGACCACGGCGCGCAGCGCGACCGCCGGCCAGCATGCGCGCCAGCCTGTACTGCGCTTCGCGCTGTCCCTGCCCTGCGGCGCGTTCGAACCAGTGCAATGCGTACGGCAAATCGACCTCGACGCCGCGCCCGTCGGCGTAGGCCACGCCCAGCCGGCACTGGGCCTGGGCGTCGCCGGCGGCGGCCGCATGACGGAACCAGTACAGCGCCTGCGCCGGGCTGGCCGCCACGCCATGACCGCGCCCGTACATGTGGGCCAGCTGCACCTGGGCCCTGACGTAGCCCTGCAGCGCCGCCTTGCGAAACCACGCCATCGCCAGCGGATGGCTGACATTGACGCCGTGGCCGTGCAGGTAGCAGTCGCCCAGCTGGGCCTGGGCGCGCGCCATGCCCTGTTCGGCGGCGCGGTAGAACCAGCCGATCGCCGCCTTGTGCGACTGGCGCACACCGCGCCCCTTGCGGTACAGCAGGCCCAGGTTGTGCTGGGCCGAGCGGTCGCCCTGCACCGCGGCGAGGCGAAACCAGCGCGCCGCCAGCACGTCGTCGGGCGCGACGCCGCGGCCGTTGTAGTACATGGCGCCGAGGTGGTTCTGGGCATAAGCCAGGCCGCGGTTGGCCGCGCGCGTGAGCCAGGTTGCGGCGCGCACATCGTCGCGCGCGACGCCGGCGCCGCGCAGGTAGAGCTGGGCCAGGTTGAACTGTGCGTAGGGATCGCCGCGCTGGGCGGCGCGGAAATACCACTGGTAGGTGTCTTCCGCGTCGCGGGCGGCGTTGTCACTGCTCATCCATGTTCTCCAGGCGGTTGCAGGCGCAGTTCCGGACGCGTTTTGATCGCACACGAGGTTATGTGGTCAAGCGGCCGGCACGGAAACGCAGGCCGCGGGCGCGGCCATCCGTTGCCAAAATTTTAAGTAGAGCTCGGGCTCGGGAATTTGCGACTGCACAATCGGGCGCCATGGCGGTGCAGACCGGGGCGCGTGAAAGCGCCCACAAGATAGATGCAAAGAAACGGATGTAACGCGCCGGAATGACGCATTAGAGACGAGCAACAAAACAGCGCGTGACGCAGACGCATCACGCGACTTGCAGTAGTCAGGCTGCGACTGCCTCGCGGCGAGCGCGCTCGGCAGCGGCGTACTTGTCCAGGAAGACAGGAATCTTGGCGGCGGCGACCTTGTTGATCGACACCAGCAGACTTGGCTCGACGCGCGTCAGGTCGCAGGCTTTGCCGAGGTGGCGCGCCGCATGCAGCAGCACGTCGGCGGCGACCTGGGCGTCGGCCTCGGCCCGGTGGGCGGTGCCGCGGAACTCGATGCCGAGCTGGCGCGACAACTGGCCCAGCTTGTAGCTGGCCAGGCCCGGGAACAGGCGGCGCGACAGTTTCAACGAGCAGACCAGGCCGGCGTGACCGGTGACGCGGTTCAGGCGCGCGCCTTCGGCTTTCAAAAACTTTTCGTCGAAGCTGGCGTTGTGCGCCGACAGCATGTCGCCGCCGATGAAGTCGATCAGTTCGGGCACCACCTGGCGGGCCGGCGGCGCGCCATCGACCATCGCTTGCGTGATGCCGGTCAGCTGGGTGATGAAGGCCGGCACCCGCACGCCGCAATTGACCAGCGAAACGTAACGCTCGGTGACTTCGCCGCCGACGATGCGCAGGGCCGCCACTTCGGTGATGCGGTCGCCCATGTCGGGCGACAGGCCGGTGGTCTCGAAGTCGAGCATCACCATCGGCCGATCAAATACACTCATTGCTGTTCCTTATCCCTTGTTGCGTTGGTCCGTCAATCGGCGTCGAGCTTCAGCCAAACTTCAGCCGAACTTGCGCTGCGCGTCCAGCGCCAGCCCGGCGCCGATGCTGCCGAACAGGTCGCCCTCGACGCGGCGCGCGCCCGGCACCAGGGCGCCGATGCGCTCGCGCAGCAACCCGACGCCGCTCGAACCACCCGTGAAGAATACCGTATCCACGTCCTGCGCTGCGACCCCGGCGTCGGCGAACAAGCGCTTGACGGTGGCGCCGACCTGCTCGACCAGGCCGCCGATCGCGTCTTCGAACTGCACGCGGGTGACGTCGAGCGACTCGGGCGGCGACAGGCGATCGAGCGCCATGCGTACGTGCGGCGCGCCCGACAAGCCGATCTTGGCGTCCTCGACCTGGATCGCCAGCCAGTGGCCGGCGCGGTCCTCGATCAGGTTCTGCAGGCGCGCCAACTTGGCCGGCTCGGCGGCGTCGCGCGCCAGGTCGGCCAGCTGCACCACGCTCTTGCGGGTGTAGGCCTGGTTGATCGTATGCCAGGTCGCCAGGTTGTAATAGTAGCTCGATGGAATCGCCGAGCCCGAGCGCAGGCTGCTGCCGTGACCGAGCAGCGGCATCACGCTGGCCAGGCTCAGGTACTTGTCGAAATCGGTGCCGCCGATGTGCACGCCGCCGTTGGCCAGGATGTCGTCGCGTCGGTCCAGCCGCGCCGAGCGGCCCGGCCCCAGGCGCACCAGCGAAAAGTCGGAAGTACCGCCGCCGATGTCGGCGATCAGGACCAGTTCTTCGCGGTCGATCTGCGCTTCGTAGTCGAATGCGGCGGCGATCGGCTCGAACTGGAAGCTGACGTCGCGGAAACCTACCGAACGCGCCACCTCGAGCAGCGTGTCTTCGGCCAGGCGGTCGGCCCTGGCGTCGTCGTCGATGAAGAATACGGGGCGGCCGAACACTGCGTGCTCGAACCCGCGACCGGCCTGCTGTTCGGCGCGGCGCTTGACCTCGCCGATGAACTGGGCCAGCAGCGCGCGAAACGGCAGCGAGCGGCCGGCGACCTCGGTCTGGCCGTCGATCAGGCTGGTGCCCAACAGGCTTTTGAGCGAGCGCATCAGGCGGCCCTCGTAGCCTTCCAGGTATTCGGCCAGCGCCGCGCGGCCGTAGCTGACACGCTCGTCGTCGGCGTTGAAGAACACCACCGAGGGCAAGGTCGCCTTGCCGTCTTCGAGCGTCAGCAGCGAATTCGCAGCCGAATGAACAGCGCCGGGGCGTAGCCAGCCGACCGTGGAGTTTGACGTGCCGAAGTCAACGCCGCAAGCGTTCGCCATAGGAACCTTTGTTTGGAGAGGGGCGGTATGGTAACAGATTCGCCGCCGCATGGCAGCCCCTGCCCGGTCCGCTGCATCGGCGCAACAGACGCCGATCGCGCGCAGACGGCGCTATAGTGATGCCGATAGGCGGCTCACCCGGGAGGCGGCAATGAACGGCGATCGACGCGAATGGCTCATGCGGCGCAACTGCTCGCTCAGCCCGCGCCAGGCGCTGGGGGTGTATCTGCTGCTGTCAAGCGCCACGCTCGGCATCGGCGTCGTGTTCACCTGGCGCGGCGCCTGGATGGTGCTGGCCTTCGCCCTGCTCGAGACGGCGGCGGTGGGCCTCGCCCTGCTCTACTATGCGCGCCACGCGCTCGACCGCGAACGCATCGTCCTGGGCGACGGCTGGCTGCTGGTCGAGCGCGACGACGGCGCCCGCCACAGCACGCTGCAGCTGGAAGCGCATGCGGTGCGCGTCAGCCTGCTTGAAACCCGCATGCGCAGCCTGATCCGGATCGAAACGCGCGCCGGCGCGATCGAGGTCGGGCGCTTCGTCACGCTCGAGACCCGGCGCGCCGTGGTGCGCGAACTGCGGCGCGCCCTGCCCGGCGGCCTGCTGCGCTGACGTTCAAACAACCGGGCATCGAGCCTGGTTCAGCCGAATCTCAAAAGTCCTGTAAGCAAGCTCTTACACCAGCACGGCAGCGCTACCGATATGGCGTCGCCCATAGGTTTTGCATAATTGCATATTAGCGAGTATTAACTCGCAGATAACAATAATGCAGAAGGAATAGACGAGATGAGTAATTCCCCCCAGGCCGGCGCCGTCGTGGTGCACGGCGGCGCCGGCGCGTCGCGCGAGCACGAAGACGGTTGCGTGCTGGCCGCGCGGCGCGCCCTGGCGCAGCTGGAAGTGAGTGGCGACGCATTGGACGCGGCCATCGCCGCCGTCACCACCCTCGAAGACGACGGCCGCTTCAACGCCGGTAGCGGCTCGGCGCTGGGGCTGGACGGCGCCACCATCGAAATGGACGCCTCGATCATGGACACGCGCGGGCGCCTGGGCGCGATCGCCGCGGTGCAATCGGTCAAAAACCCGGTGCAGCTGGCGCGCGCGGTGGCCGACACCCCACACTGGCTGCTGGCCGGCGAAGGCGCGGGACGCTTCGCGCGCGCCATCGGCATGGCCGACAGCGCACCGGTGTCCGAGCGCCAGCGCGCTGCGCACCGCAAGATCCTGGCGCAGCTGGCCGGCTCCGTGCCGGCCATGCCCGGCGTGAACAACGCCTTGTTCGAGCGCTTCTGGAACTACAACACCCCGCTGCACCTGCCCGAAGGCTCGGCCTGCGACACGGTCGGTTCGGTGGTGCGCGGCGCCGACGGTCACTTCGCCGTCGCCTGTTCCACCGGCGGCTCGGCGCCCAAGCTGCTGGGCCGGGTGGGCGACACCCCGATCATCGGCAGCGGTTTTTATGCCGGCCCGGAAGGCGCAGTGGCGGCCACCGGCATCGGCGAACACATCGTGCGCCACCTGCTGGCGCGCACCGTGTACGGCTGGATTGCCGACGGCATGCCGCTCGAGCAGGCCTTGCAGCGCGGCGTCGATCTGTTCGACCCCGGGATCGTGGTCGGCCTGATCGCGGTGACCCGTAATGACGCCGGCGCCTGCAGCAACAGCGATATGCCCTTCTCCAAAATGGTACAGCGATGAACGACAATCACATGACCCAACAAGCCGACAACAACAGCAGCACCTGCAAGATCGAGAACAGCCGCAACGGCCACCTGGTCATCATCGGCGGCCACGAAGACCGCGAGCACGGCAAGGAAATCCTGAGCCGCTTCGTCGAACTGTCGGGCGGCGCCGATGCGCGCATCGTCGTGATCACGGCGGCCAGCCAGGTCGCCGACGAGATGTGGAAGATCTATGACGACGCCTTCGCCGCGCTGGGCGTGACCGAGCGCAGCCACCTTGAACTGTCCAGCCGCCAGGACGCCAACGACGAAGACACGATCCGCATGGTGGCGCAGGCGACCGGCATCTTCATGACCGGCGGCGACCAGAAACGCTTGCTGGCGCTGATTGGCGGCACCGCACTGGACGCCGAGATGCACGCTGCGCTCAAGGTCCGCGGCGCCACCATCGGCGGCACCAGCGCCGGCGCCTCGGCCATGTCGGGCCACATGCTGGCCCAGGGCCGCACCGACCTGCTGCCCGAAAAAGGCGCGGTGAGCCTGGGCGCGGGCCTGGGCTTCCTGCACCGGGTGGTGGTCGACCAGCATTTCAACGAACGCCAGCGCCTCTCGCGCCTGCTCTCGATCGTGGCGGCCAACCCCTACCTGCAAGGGATCGGCATCGACGAAGACACCGCCCTCGTGATCGAGCGCGGCGTCGGCATCGAAGTGCTGGGCGAAGGCGCGGTGACCGTGGTGGACGGGCGCAACATGATCACCAACCTCACCGAAATCAAGCACCGCGCCACGCCGGAACTGATCGACGTGCGCCTGCACCTGCTGCCGGCCGGGACCAGATACTGCCTGCCGGGCGCCGACGCGCCGCCGGATCAGCGCCTGCCGCCGCCGCTGCTCGACTTCCTGGAAAATGTCACCAAACGGACAACGATGTCATGAGAATCAAAGAAAAACGCACCCTGCGCGGCCCCAACCTGTACGCAGCCACGCCGTGCCTGATGGCGCTGGTCGACAACCGGGCGCGCAAGGGTGGTGGCATTGCGGCGCGCCTGCTCGCACTGCTGCCGGCGCTACCGGCGCAAGCCGCCGCCCGCCTGGCCGACGACGTCTTGCCGGTCGACGCACTCGAAGTGGTGGTCATGGAGCTGCAACGCCTGGCCGGCGCACCGGGAGAACACAGCGCCACCTTGAACGTGCTGGGCAAGCCGCAACGCCGGCGCGTGGTGTGCGGCTACGCGATCGAACAGGTGGCGGCGCAAGCGCTCGACATCGCCATTGCGCTGCTCGAAGCACTGGCCGAAAACGCAAGGTTCGACCTCGACGCCGCGCTGGCCGAACTGCGCCAGACCGCCGAAGACTATGCCATCGGCACCAGCACCGGCGCCGTGGTGAACGCGGCGCGCCGGCGCGGCATCCCGGCGCTGCGCCTGACCGATGACGCCAACCTGTTCCAGCTGGGCTGGGGCAGCCGCCAGAAGCGGCTGCAAGCGACCATCACCTGCGCCACCAATTCGATCGCGGTCGGCATCGCCAGCGACAAGCAGCTGACCAAGACCTTGCTCGATAACGCCGGCGTGCCGGTGCCGGGCGGCGAGGTGGTCACCAGCCTGGAAGCGGCGCAGCGGGTGGCGCGCCGCCTCAAGCGTTCGGTGACGGTGAAACCGCTCGACGCCAACCAGGGCAAGGGCGTCACCGTCGATTGCGCCACGCCCGACGACGTGGCGCGTGCGTTCGAGTTCGCGCGCCAGTTCGGCCGCCGCGTGATCGTCGAAGAACACCTGCGCGGGCGCGATTACCGGGTGCTGGTCACCGGCGGCAAGATTGCCGCCGCCGCGTGGCGCCGTCCGCCGAACGTCACTGGCGACGGCGTGTCGACCATCCGCCAGCTGGTCGAAATCGAGAATCGCAACCCGGCGCGCGGCGCCGGCCACACCAACATCCTCACCAAGATCCCGCTCGATGCGCTGGCCGAAGAAACCCTGTCGCGCCAGGGCTACGAGCTCGACACGGTGCTGAGCAGCGGCCTCCAGGCCGACCTGCGCGGCAACGCCAACCTGTCGACCGGCGGCACCGCCGAAGACGTGACCGATCTGCTGCCGGAAGAAACGCGCGACATCTGCATCCGCGCCGCGCGCACCATCGGCCTGGACGTGGCCGGGATCGACGTGATCTGCGAGGACATCGCGCGCCCGCTGCGCGAGCAGCGCGGCGGCATCATCGAAGTCAACGCGGCGCCCGGCATCCGCATGCACCAGTACCCGAGCCGCGGCGCCCCGCGCGACGCCGGCGACGCGATCGTCGAGGCGCTGTTCGGTTCGTGCAACGGCCGCATCCCGCTGGTGGCCGTCACCGGCACCAACGGCAAGACCACCACCAGCCTGATGATCGAACACGCCGTGCGCAAGGCCGGCCTGCGCACCGGCGCGACCACCACCGGCGGCGTCTACTTCAACGGCCAGCTGGCCTGGGAAGGCGACTGCACCGGCTACCATTCGGCCAAGAGCGTGCTGGCCTCGCCGGATGTCGACTTCGCGGTGCTGGAAACGGCGCGCGGCGGCATCCTCAAGCGCGGCCTGGCGTACGACCATTGCGACGTGGCGGTGGTGCTGAACGTGTCGGCCGACCACCTGGGCCTGGACGGCGTCGACACCATCGAGCAGCTGGCCAAGGTCAAGGCGGTGGTGGCGCAGCGCGCCACGCGCGCGGTGGTGCTCAACGCCGAAGACAATTACTGCGTCGAGATGGCCGACACCCTGAGCGACGGCGTCGAAGTAATCTATTTTGCGCTCGACGCCGAAGACCCGGTGCTGCTGCGCCATGTGGAGCACGGCGGGCGCGGCGTGTATCTGCAGGATTCGACGATCGTGCTGGCCAACGGCCTGCGCCACGAAGCGCTGCTCGACGTGCGCGAGATGCCGGCTTCGCTTGGCGGGCGCGCGCGCTACAACATCGCCAACGCGATGGCGGCGGCGGCGGCGCTGACTGCCAGCGGCTTCGGCAACCTGGAGATCGCCGACGGCCTGCGCGGCTTCGTCTCGGACAGCAAGCACAATCCCCTGCGCTCGAACCTGTTCGACGTCGACGGCGTGACGGTGGTGGTCGACTATGCCCACAACTGCGCCGCCTACGCCGCGCTGGCCGACATGGCGCGCGCCATGACGCCGGGCCGGCTGGTGGGCGTGGTGGCGGCGCCGGGCGACCGCCGCGACGCCGACCTGGTCGACATCGGCCGCACCTGCGCCGCCGGCTTCGACGATCTGGTGATCTACGAATCCGAAAACCGCGGCCGGCTTGACGGTGAAACCGCCACGCTGCTGGCGCGCGGCGCCAAGCTGGGCAAGATCGGCAGCGAGTCGCTGCAGGTCGAGCACGATGTGCACCGTGCGATCCGGCTTGGCTTGTCGATGTGCCGGCCGGGGGATGTGATGGTGTTCGGCTGCGGGTCGTCGATTTCGGAGTTGACCGAGGCGCTCAGGCCGACCCGGCCGGATCTGGCGCGGCGGATTGAAGCTGCCGCAATTTGATCATGAACACGTGGACGGAGAATCCGTCCACCCTGCAATAAACAAGGCGGCCCGCGGGCCGCCTTGTTGTTTCACTGCCAGACAGATCACACCGTCTGCGCCGCAATCAGATCCGCGCTCTCCGGATCGGTGACCCGAATCGCATCGACAAACACCTGCAGCGACGAGCCGCACGCAAACACCAGCACGTCCCCCGGCTGGCACAGCGACAAGCCGAGGCGGATCGCATTGCCGACTTCGAGTTCGCGATGCAAGGTGTCCGACATGCCGACCGCTTCTTCGGCCCCGCCGATGATCAGGTCCACCGCCTCGCCCACTTCACGGCCGCGGCTCTGCGACTCGTACACCACCAGTTCGTCGAAGCGCTCGCCGCACACGCGGCCGATTTCTTCCAGGTCGCTGTCGCGGCGGTCGCCCGGCGCGGTGACGATGCCGACCAGCTGGCCGGGCAGCATGGCGCGCGCCATGTCGGCCATCGCCGCGTAGGCCGCCGGGTTGTGCGCGTAGTCGACGATCACGGTCACGCCGCGCACATCGAACATGTTGGTGCGCAGCGGATTGGTGCGCCCGTTCGAGACGAACGTCGACAGGCCGGCCGCGATCTGAAGGTGCGAGTAGCCGGCCGCCATCAGGCCTGCTGCCGCTGCCAGCGCGTTGGCGATATTGAAGCGCGCCAGGCCGCCGAACGAGACCGGCATGCTCTCGACCTTGATCACCGCCTGCTGGCTGTGACCATCGGCCAGCACCAGCGCCCCGTCCTGCAGGTAGGCGCCGCGGCCACCGTCTTCCAGGTGCTTGAGCATGATCGGGTTCTCGGCTTCCATCGAGAAGAACAGCACTTCGGCGCCCGGCTTGACGCGGCGCGCCATCTGCACGCACAGCGCGTCCTGGGCATTCAAGACAACTGCCCTGGAAGCCGATTGCGCCACCACCGCCTTTACCTGCGCCAGGTCTTCGATGGTCTCGACGCCGTCCAGGCCCAGGTGGTCGCCCGCGACATTGAGCACGATGGCCACGTCGCAGCGGTCGTACGCCAGGCCGCGCTTGAGGATGCCGCCGCGCGCCGTTTCCAGCACCGCCACTTCCACTTCCGGCGCGCTCAGGACCGTGCGCGCCGACCAGTAGCCGGTGCAGTCGCCCTTGACGATCTGCTTGCCGTCGATGAAGACGCCTTCGGTGGTGGTCACACCGGTCACTTGCCCCGCCATGCGCACGGTGTGCGCCACCAGCAGCGTGGTGGTGGTCTTGCCGTTGGTGCCGGTCAGCGCAATCACCGGGATGCGGCCATTGCCCTTGCCCATCAGGCCATCGACGATCGCGTCGCCGGCGTCGCGCGGTTCGCCCGCGCTCGGGTACTGGTGCATGCGGATGCCCGGCGCGGCGTTCACTTCGATCACCGCGCCGCGCTGTACGGCGAGCGGTTGCGAGATGTCCTGGCACACGATGTCGATCCCGGCCACGTCGAGCCCGATCTTGGCGGCGGCGCGCACGCACAGCAGCACGGTCGATTCGGGCAGCAGGTCGGTCACGTCTTCGGCGGTGCCGCCGGTCGACAGGTTGGCGTTGCCGCGCAATTCGGCCGTCACGCCCACCGGCAGCACGCTGTCGAATTCGAAGCCCTGGCGCGCCAGCATGTCGGATGCATGGTCGTCCAAGGCGATGCGGGTCAGGATGGTGGCGTGGCCGGCGCCGCGCGCCGGATTCGCGTTTTCCAGTTCGACCAGCTGGCGCACGGTCTGGATGCCGTCGCCGACCACGTGCGCCGGACGGCGGCACGACGCGGCGGCCACGCGTCCGCCGGCCACCAGCACGCGGTAGTCGCGCCCATGCACGTGACGCTCGACGATGATGCGCCGGCCATACTGGCGCGCGAATTCGAAGGCGCGCGCGACGTCGTCGGGCGTGCTGCAATCGACCGTCACGCCCTTGCCCTGGTTGCCGTCCAGGGGTTTGAGGGTGACCGGTGCCGCCAGGCGGCGCGCCACGCGCTGCGCCGCCTCCACGGTGGTGACGACGTCGCCCTCGGGCACCGGCACGCCGGCTTCCTTGAGCAGGGCCTTGGTCAGTTGCTTGTCGCTGGCGATCTTGACCGCGATGAAACTGGTGTCGCCGGTGGTGGTCGCCTGCAGGCGCTTTTGCTTGACGCCCCAGCCGAGCAGGAACAGATTCGCGTCTTCGGTAATGCGCTGCACCGGCACGCCGCGCTCTTGCGCCGCGTTCAAGACCGCTGCGGTGCTGGTGCCGATCGCGTGGCGCCCGGCCAGCGTGCGCAGTTCGTCCAGGCCGGGGGCGACGTCGAAGTCTTCGCCGTGGCCGAGCGCGGTGACCAGTTCCACCGCCAGCTCGAACGCCGGCTGCGCCAGCTTTTCAATCTGGTAGGCGACGACGATGCGCATCAGGCCCGGCTCGCCGCTAACGGGGCGGGTGCGGCCGAAGTTGACCGGGGCGCCGGCCAGGGTTTGCAATTCCAACGTGACGTGTTCGATCACGCGTCCCAGATAGGTGCCCTCGTGCAGGCGCTGGGCGAAGCCGCTCGCTTGCGCGCCGGGAAGGCGTTCGCCGCGCAGCGACGGCAGCAGGTTCAGGAGCGCTTGATTGAAGCCCGGCAGCTCGCGCGTCGAGCGGCCATACAGGTCTTGCAGGTCGACGATCGACAACAGGCAGGGTGAATCCGCGTGGATGTTTGGTCCGCGCAGGAAGCGTTGTTCGAGGATTTGCACGTGTGATTCCCTTGTAATAATAGTTTTGAATGCCACGGCGGCTGCACGCTCTCTACGCGCAGCCGCCGTCATCGCACTGTGCAGGCGGTCAGGCGTCGAACAGTTGCGTGTACATGCGGGTGGCCATCAGGCCCACTGCCGTATGGTGAATCTCGGGCGAGAGCAGGCGCCCCAGTATTTCCATGGCCTCGCCCTTGCCGCTGGCGGCGGCGACCTGCTGCTCCAGCAGGCGCAGTTCGTTGCCGGAATCCGAATCGTCGAGGTTCGGATGGCGGCGGATCAGGCCGCGCACCGGAAAGGCGCCGCGCTCGGCGTTCTGGCTCAGCGTGTCGAGGGTGCGCTGGCGCGCGCGCGCGGTCAGCACGCGCTGGCTTGCCGCCGGTTTGCCGTCGGCGGTGCTGGTGATCCAGTCGCGCAGCACCTGCAATTCGTAGGCGTTGAAGACGCCGAACATCTCGGCCTTTTCGCCTTCGACCAGGCGCCAGAAGCGGCTGTTCTGCGGCTCTTCGCCGCGCTTGATCCAGCCGGCCTGCTCCAGCGCTGCCAGGAAATCCGGAATTTGCGCCGGTTCGGCCAGCCAGTCATTGACCGAGCGGCCCGCAACGCGGCAGTAGTCCGAGTGCATGTTCTTGCCGACCGTTGCTTTGGCCGCCATGATGCCGACCAGTTCGGCGTGCAGGTCGAATTCGCCGATCACGGACGTCGTGCTGGCGCCCAGGTCGTTGAGGCGGTAGCCATCGACCACGCGCGCCCAGAAGGCGTCGCGGTCGCCCACGCGCGGCATCAGGTCGCTCACCGCCTGCACCGCCTTGCGCGCATGGCCGCTGGCGGCGTTGTCGACGGTGACGTGCAGCGTGAAATAGTACGGGTCGATGCCCAGTTCGTTGAGTTCGTACGACGTGATCAGCAGGTGCAGCGGCAGCTGTTCGTAGCCCAGGTTGTAGCCGATGACTTCGGGCAGGAAGTGCTCGGCGTGGTGACCCAGCGCCAGCTGCAGCGCGCCTTGCAGGAAATGGTCGTCGCTGAGGTGATCAAAATCTTCGCAGCCGTGCGTGGCCAGCAGTTTACGGTACAACGTGACGTGGTTCTTGTCCGGCAGGCCGTCGCCCAGCTCTTCGAGATAAGTCTTGATCAAGGGGTGGAAGGCAACGTTGTCCCACTGGCGCACCAGGCCGTACAGCCAGGCGCCGTCGACCAGCTTGGTCGGGCCGACGCCTTTGAGGAAGTACAGCGCGTGCGCGCGGCATGAAAAATAGCGGCGCGGGGCGCCATTCTTGCGCGCGGCCAGGTAGTCGCGGTATTGCTGGCCCACGATGTCGGTGCGCTGTTCGATCCAGGCCTGCAGTTCGTTGATGTTCGACGGCAGGTCGCTCGGCAGGTCACGGGCAATGGCGATATGGTCGGCAACGAAGCTTTTGGCTTGTTCCGGACTCGCGGATGGGTTGGCATACAGCGAGTAGTACACGTTTTTGGCGCCCGAGCCTGGTTGGGTCGGGGCGGTCTGCACAGCGGGTGCGTCAGCGAACAGCGTTGGAGTCATGTCTCGTGTCGTAAGTTGGTCTATGGACGATTAACGCCATTATCCGGGCTGGGCCTTGACGCGAGAATCGGTAGGCGCGCTGCGACGATGTAAGAGTGGGATTACAAAATAGCATCATGCAGCGCAGCAAAATATTGCCGCGCTGCCAATGCACCGCGCTAGGTGGCGTCACCCTGTTGTTGCATGCCGCGCTCCACGTCGCCGGCTTCGGAGTCGCCCTTCGCCATCGCCTCCTTGTACTGCTCGGCTTGCTTGTCGACGATGTGCGGCGGGAATGGTGGAATATTCGGGTCGGCCAGCACTTCCAGCACGAACGGTTTGCCGGCCGCCAGCGCGCGCTCCCAGGCTGCGCCCAGTTGTTCCGGATCCTCGACCCGTTCGCCTGCCAGCCCGAGCATGTGAGCGAAGGCCGCGTACGACAAATCGGGCAATTGCTGCGACGTCTCATACTTCGGCTCGCCCTGCATGCCGCGTTGTTCCCACGTCACGAAATTCAGGTCGCGGTTGTTGAGCACCATGACCACCAGCGTCGGGTCGCTCCAGCGCTGCCACTCCTTGGCAATCGTGATCAAGCCATTGATGCCGTTCATCTGCATGGCGCCGTCGCCGGCCAGCGCGATCACCGGGCGGCCCGGGTGCGCCATCTTGGCCGCGAATCCATACGGCACCGCCGAGCCCATCGTTGCCAGACCGCCCGAGAGCGAGGCCAGCATGCCGCGCTTGAGGCGCAGGTGCAGCGCGTACCAGGCCGCTACCGAGCCGGAGTCGCCGGTGATGATGACATCATCCGGCAAGCGCGGCGACAGTTCGCTGAAGGCGCGCTGCGGATTGATGGGCTTACCCGGCAGGCGCGCGCGTTCGCCCAGCTTGCGCCAGCTCGCCTCGACGTTGGCTTCGATGCGTTCGCGCCAGCTGCGTGCGTCTTTCTTCTGCAGCAGCGGCACCAGCGCGCGCAGGGTGGCGGCAGCGTCCCCGACCAGGTTGACCTCCATCGGATAGCGCAGGCCGAGCATGGCGCCATCGATGTCGATCTGCACCGCGCGCGCCTGCCCTTCTGGCGGCAGGAATTCGGCGTACGGGAAGCTCGAGCCCACCATCAAGAGCGTGTCGCACTCCTTCATCATGGTTTCGCTCGCTTCGGTGCCGATCATGCCGATGGTGCCAGTGCAGAACGGCACGTCGTCCGGCACCACGGCCTTGCCCAGCAGCGCCTTGGCGATGCCGGCGCCGAGCAGTTCGGCCACGTCGATCACGTCGTCGGTGGCGCCATGGGCGCCGGCGCCGACCAGGATCGCCACCTTGCTGCCGGCGTTGAGCACGTCAGCGGCCGCTTGCAATGCCTCGTCGGACGCGACCAGCGCGCGGCGTGCGACGCCGATGCCGGAGAACGTGCTGCCGTGTTCGCGCGGCGGGGTCGGCACCGCGTCTTCTTCCTGGATGTCGTTGGGCACGATAACGCAGGTAACGCAGTTGCGCGCCTGGGCGATCCGGAAGGCGCGGTCGATCAGGTGCCGCACCTGGTCGGCGCTACTGGCCATCTGCACGAATTCGCCGGCCACATCCTTGAACAGCGACACCAGGTCGACTTCCTGCTGGTAGCTGGCGCCGAGCGAGGCGCGCTTTTGCTGGCCGACGATGGCGACCACCGGCTGATGGTCGAGCTTGGCGTCATAGAGGCCGTTGAGCAGGTGGATTGCGCCCGGGCCGGATGTGGCCAGGCAGACCCCGACCTGGTTCGTGAACTTGGCGTGGCCGCAGGCCATGAAGGCCGCCATTTCCTCGTGCCGGGTCTGGACGAATTCGACCGCATCATCCCCCTCCTGGCGGCCGAACGCGGCCAGGATGCCGTTGATGCCGTCGCCCGGATACCCGTAGACGCGGCGCACGCCCCAACCCTTGATACGTTCGAGCATGAAGTCACCTACCGTTGCCATAGTGTCGCTCCTGTCGCTGAATGGAAAGGCCCGCCGGCATGCGATGGTGGTGACGCGGCGGGCTGAAGGAATCGACTCTACGTGGCGTGGCGGGTCACGACCGTGCGCCAGCGAGCATAGCGGCGCGATGCGCGGGAACGCAGGATTATGGACGCGCGCCCAGCGCCAGGTCGGCCACCAGCGATTGGCTGGAAATGCGCACCGGCGCCGCGCCTTCGACCAGCATGCGCGTCATGGCGCGGTCGCCGTCACCGGCCTCGACATCGACGGCACGCGCCGCCTCGGCCACGATCAGGACCTCAAACGCTTCCTTCAAGCCGTCCAGCACCGTGTTGAGCACGCAGTAATCGGTGGCCAGGCCGCATACCGCGACGCGGCGGATGCCACGCGCGCGCAGGTCGTCACCGAGGCCGGTGCCGTTGAACGCGGAATAGGCGTCGATGTCGGCGCTGACGGCTTTGGAGACGATCACGACATCTTCGGGCAAACGCAGGGCCTCGCTGAAGGCGGCGCCGGCGCTGCCCGCCACGCAATGTGGCGGCCATGGTCCGCCCTGCTCGGCGAACGAGCAATGCAGTTCGGGATGCCAGTCGCGCGAAGCGAACACGGGCAAGCCGCGCGCAGCGTACAGGTCGATCAGGCGATTGATGGGGTCGATGACGGCGTCGCCGTGCGGCACGCCGAGCTTACCGCCGGGAAGGAAGTCGACCTGCAGGTCGACGATCAGGAGGGCATCGCCCTGTCCGAGCACGATGGCGCTCATGAGAAGTTCTCCGCTGGGAATGGCGGCCGGGAATTGGCCGCGCTACGGCGAACAGGTTAACACGAACCCCGGCGCGGCGCAGAAGCCGCGCCGGGGTTCAGGCCGATCAGCCGGCCTTGTTCAGCAGCGAACGCTGGCGGGCATAGCCGAAGTAGACGACCACGCCGATCGCCAGCCAGACGCCGAAGGCGACCCAGGTGTGCCAGCTCAGGAACGACATCAAGGCGATACAGAAGATGATCGCCAGGATCGGCACCAGCGGCACGGCCGGGCAACGGAAGGCGCGCGGCAGGTCGGGACGCTTTTTACGCAGCACGATCACGGCGATCGAGACCAGGGTGAAGGCGGCCAGGGTGCCGATGTTGACCAGTTCGGCCAGCACATTGAGCGGCACCACGGCGGCGATCAGGCCGAAGATGATGCCGACCAGCCAGGTGGCGAAGAACGGGGTGCCGTATTTCGGATGCACGGTCGACAGTTTCTTCGGCAGCAGGCCGTCGCGCGACATGGCGTACAGGATGCGGGTCTGGCCGTAGGCCATCACCAGGATCACGGTGCTCATGCCGAGGATCGCGGCCAGGTCGACGAAGCCGGCGACCCAGTTTTCACCGGCCACCTGCAGCGCCAGCGAGACCGGGTGGTCGACGCCCTTGAAGTCCATGTACGGCACGATGCCGGTCATGATCGCAGCGACCACCACGTACAGGATGGCGCACACGATCAGCGAACCGATGATGCCGATCGGCAGGTCGCGCGCAGGATTTTTCACTTCTTCGGCGGCCGAGGTCACGGCGTCGAAGCCGATGAAGGCGAAGAACACCAGGGCGGCGGCGCTCATCACGCTACCGGCGCCGAATGGCATGAACGGGGTCCAGTTTTCAGGCTTGACGTGGCCGACGCCGACCGCGATGAACAGCAGCACCACGGCGATCTTGATCACCACCATGACGTTGTTGGCGCGCGCCGATTCGCGCATGCCCAGCGACAGCATGGCGGTCAGCACCATCATGATCAGGAACGCGGGCAGGTTGAACAGGGTCTCGACGCCTTCGCGCGCACCCGGGGCGGCGCTCAGTGCGTCAGGCAGGGCAATCCCGAAGCCCGACAGCAGCGACTGGAAATAGCCCGACCAGCCGACCGCGACGGTCGAGGTGGCGAGGCCGTATTCGAGCAGCAAGTCCCAGCCGATCATCCAGGCCACCAGTTCACCCAGGGTGGCATAGCTATAGGTATAGATCGAGCCGGCAACCGGCACGGTGGAAGCGAATTCGGCGTAACACAGGGCGGCGAAGCAGCAAGCCAGCGCCGCGATCACGAAGGAGATGGTCAGCGCCGGACCAGCGGTAACGGCGCCAGTGCCGGTGAGCACGAAAATGCCGGTGCCGACAATCGCGCCAATGCCCATCAGGACCAGGTCGGTCGGACCGAGGACCTTTTTGAGGCCGCCCGGTTTGGCGCCGGCGGCGATCATGGCGTCCAGGTTTTTGGTTCTGAAAATACTCACTACGTGTTCTCCAATCGAAAAATAGTGTGGTCCCGCGTCTTGTCATTTCTGGCGCCGCAGATCGTACGGCGCCGCTCGGGATCCTGCCTGTTGGGCCGGCCTCGCCTGACATGAAACCGTCTTCGCTACCGCTGCAAAAGGTCAACTTTTTGCAGGTGTGCCAATATAACCAGAATGTTGTTACTTATCAAAGCAAACTCGTCATAGGCTTGCAATTTGCGTGCCGGAAATAACAAACAGCGCTATCAGGGGCCGTTGTGTAAACACCCGCCGCATATGTGAAATGCTTGATTTCCAGATTGCAACACTCGATAATGGGCCGCTGCCCTGATTGACGGGCGCAGCCGGGCCAACCTGCGCGGCGCATCATCGTCTTCCTTCAGCCCTGCCCCGCATTCCATGAGCGCTTTCCTGTTCCCACCCATGTTACTGCGTCGCGCGACACGCGCAGTGCACCGGCTGGCGTGGATGGCGCTGGTGGCAGTGAGCGCCGCCGTCGCCAATGCGCCGGCACAGGCTGACACAATGGCCCGCTTGCATGACATCGCGACCGTTGCCGAGCACGACAACGGTCGCGCGCGCACCATCCTGGTGCAAGATGGCCCCACCCTGATCGCCGGCGCCCCTTATGCCCAGCGCATGGCCTACCTGCGCCTGCTGTGCCGGGTCCAGGTCGACGGCGGCGACCTGCGCGCAGCGTACCAGACCAACGAGCAGATGGCCGAGCTGGCCGACGCCGAAGCCGATCCGCGCTACCTGGCGCTGACCGCACTGGCGCGCGTCAATCGCCAGCTCGACGATAACGATCCGGCCAGCGCACTGGCCGCCCTCGGCGCGCTGGACGCGCGCTATCGCGACCTGCCCGACCCGGAATACCGGGCCGGGTTCGAGACCCTGCACGGCCTGGCGTTCAGCGCAGTCGGCCAGTACGACCGCGCGCTCGGACACTACCACCGCGCGCTGGACATCGTGCGGCGCAACCCCGGCTTGTGGGGTCCGCGCGAAGCCGACATCCGACTGGCAATGGCGCGCATGTACGTCAATGCGCGCGACCCCGCGCGCGCGCTCGAGATCGTGCGCGACATGCGCGCGGCGCAATTGCGCATGCCGGCACGTAGCGTGGCCGCGCTGTCCTTGTCCGAGGGCCGGGCGCTGGTCGAACGCAACGAGGTCGGCGCCGCGCTGGTCGCGTTCGACGGCGCGCTGGGCCTGGCGCGCGCGAATGGCTTGACCGCGCTCGAAGCGAATGTACTGGGCAATATCGCCAACGCCAACCTGCGCTTGCAGCGCTATGGCCAGGCCGAGCTGGCCGCACGGGCAGCCTTGCCCCCGGCGCGCGCCAGTGCCGACGGCGCCAGCCTGCAGATGGCCGAGGCCAACCTCGGCTTTGCCCTGTTCGGACAAGGCCGTCAAGCCGAGGGCCTCGACCATGTCGACCGGGTCGCCGCGCAGTTGCGCCAGGCCGGCGCCCAAGCGGCGCTCGGCCTGGTGCTTGCCGAGAAAGGCCAGGCGCTCGAACGCGCCGGACGCTACCGCGAAGCGCTGGCCACGGTGCGCGAGCGCGACACCATCATGACCGAGCTGGCCCAGGCCGAGCGCGCCAAGGCGGTCGCGGCGCTGCAGGAACAGTTCAAGGCGCGCGAGCGCGCAGTCCAGATCGACACGCTACGCCAGGAAAATGCGGTCAAGGATGTCGAGCTGCACAACCACAGCCTGCGCCAATTGACCACGACGCTGGGCGCGCTCCTGGCGCTGCTGCTGTTCGGTGTCGTGTTGGGGCTGTACAAGCGATCGGTGCGCACCGGGCGCCGCCTGTCCGCAGCGAACGCCGAACTGGCTTATTTGTCGGCGCGCGATCCGCTCACCGGCCTGTTCAACCGGCGCTCGTTCCAGGACCGGATGCGCAGCCGCACCGGCGAAGCGGCGGCGCGGCTCGATGCGGCCGACTGCTTCACCCTGCTCGACATCGACCACTTCAAGCGCATCAACGATGAACACGGCCACGCGGCGGGCGACGCCGTACTGGTCGAGGTCGGCCGGCGCCTGCGCGACGCCACGCGCGAGACCGACATGGTGCTGCGCTGGGGCGGCGAAGAATTCCTGGTGTATTCGCAAGGCGTGGCGCCGGCCCAGCGCATGCCGCTGGTGCGGCGCATGCTGGACGCGATCGCGGTCACGCCGGTGCTGCTCGCCGACGGCACGGCGCTGCGTATCAGCGCCACCGCGGGCGCGGTGTCGTTGCCGCTCACTGGGGAAGACGATGCCCGGGTCGAGTGGGAGCAAGCAATTGCACTGGCCGACCGCGCGCTGTACAAGGGCAAGGAAGCGGGCCGCAACCGCGGCTTCCTGGTGACCGGGCTGCAGCGGCCCGGCAGCGGGTTGCTGGACGGCCTGCAACTGGATCTGATTCTGCCAGGCGCGGCCGGTGCCGCAGGCCTGCCGGCCTTGAGCGCCTGAATCGACATCGTCGGCGCTGCAGTGTGGCGCGCGGCAGGTTGAATGCGCTAGGCTGGCCAAGCCGAGTCGGCCCGACCATGGAGACCTGCCCTTGTCCGATTTTTCGCTCGATGCGCACCCTGACGACCGCGGCTTGCCACGCCGCACACTGCTGCACGGCGCGGCCGCGCTGGCGGGCCTGTCGCTGCTGCCCGGCGTGCGCGGCGCCGCGCTGCCGGTGGTGCCCTATGTCTCGACGCCGCCGGATGTGGTGGCGCGCATGCTGGCGCTGGGCCGGGTCGGCCGGCGCGACACCGTGTATGACCTCGGCTGCGGCGACGGCCGCATCGTGATCGACGCCGCGCGCCGCCATGGCGCGCGCGGGGTCGGCATCGATCTCGATCCGCAGCGTATTGTCGAGGCGCGCGCCAATGCCCGCCGCGCCCGGGTGCAGGATCGGGTGCGCTTTCAGCAGGCGGACCTGTTCGCGACCGACTTCAGTCCGGCCTCGGTGGTGATGCTTTACCTGCTGTTCGAGGTCAACCTCAAATTGATGCCGCGCCTGTGGCGCCAGCTGAAGGTCGGCAGCCGGGTGGTGTCGCACGACTTTCACATGGGCGCGCAGTGGCCGCCGGAGCAGATCGTGCGGGTGCGCGACAAGACCTTGTATGCGTGGACCATCACGGACGAACTCAAAGGCGGACTGTAAGGATCATGCATCCCGGCGCGCCAAACGCAAAAACGCCGCATCACTTGCGCGATGCGGCGTTTTCTGAATTCTTTGGTGGGAAGTGCAAGTTTCGAACTTGCGACCCCTGCAGTGTGAATGCAGTGCTCTACCCCTGAGCTAACCTCCCAACGAGGCCGTATTATGACACAGATGCATGCGTTTGCCAAAGGGCAAATTTGTTCAAACACCAAGACAGTTGACCGCTACGGCATCGGCCACCATCGCTTCATGCGCCTGCCGGACAACCGTCACAAGCGCTGAAAAAACAAACGGGCCAGCATCGCTGCTGGCCCGTCGAATTCTGGTGGGAAGTGCAAGTTTCGAACTTGCGACCCCTGCAGTGTGAATGCAGTGCTCTACCCCTGAGCTAACCTCCCGAAGCGAGGCGTATTATGGCACAGAATCACCACGCCGTCACGCCTGCGGAGAATAATTCCTCCACACACACTGCCCTTTTACATTCTTGTCCAGGCCAAGCAGCAGCGCGTCATGCGCCGCGACTTCGACCGCGCTGGCCGACACCACGATGATCTCGCCCAGCGGCACCGCGTCCAGTACGTCGCCGATGGCGGCCGCTTCGACTTCGACATCCATGGTCAGCGAGTTCTGGCCACGCGTCATCGCCAGATACACATCGGCCAGCAGCTCCGAGTCGAGCAGCGCGCCGTGCAGCTTGCGGTGCGCGTTCGAGATTTCGTAGCGGTCGCACAGCGCATCGAGCGAATTGCGTTTGCCCGGGTGCAGTTCCTTGGCCTGCACCAGGGTGTCGATCACGCCGCTGCAATGCTCGACGAATGGCCGCATGCCGAGGCGCGTGAATTCGTGGTTCAGAAAGCCCAGGTCAAATGGCGCGTTGTGGATGATGACTTCGGCGCCGGCGATGAATTCGCGCAGCTCTTCGGCGATCTCCTTGAACTTCGGTTTGTCGCTGAGGAACTCGGTGGTCAGGCCGTGCACCGCCAGCGCGCCTTCGTCCGATTCGCGCTCGGGATTGATGTAGCGGTGGAAGTTGTTGCCGGTAAGCTTACGGTTGAAGATTTCGACACAGCCGACCTCGATGACGCGGTCGCCCGTGCGAGGATTCAGGCCTGTGGTTTCGGTATCGAGGACGATCTGGCGCATGGAGCAGTCTTGAACAATTGTAGCGAGAGAATCAATGCAGTATACCAGCCGGCCGTTCCTGAGGACGACTGGCGGCTGGCCGGCTTAACGGCGCACCGATGCGGCGCCGCGGTTGGCCAGCACGTCGGCGCGCTCGTTGCCCGGATGGCCGTTGTGGCCGCGCACCCAGCGCCATTCGACCGCGTGCTGCTGCTGCGCCAGGTCGAGCGCCTTCCATAAATCGTCGTTCTTGACCGGCTCCCTGGCGGCGGTCTTCCAGCCGCGCGCCTTCCAGCCGTGGATCCATTCCGAGATGCCCTTCTGCACGTACTGGCTGTCGGTGTGCAGCACGATCTGGCACGGGCGGTTCAGCACGCCCAGCGCTTCGATCACGGCGCGCAGTTCCATGCGGTTGTTGGTCGTGTTCGGCTCGCCGCCGAAGATTTCCTTTTCGTGGCCGTTCGAGACCAGCAGGGCGCCCCAGCCTCCTGTGCCCGGGTTGCCCTTGCAGGCGCCGTCGGTGAAGATCTCGACCTTGCTGGCGCTGTCGGTATTGCTTGTGTTGGTGGTTTCTTGGTTCATTCTCTGTTCGCCGCCGGCACAGCCGCCGGTCGCTTGCTTGTTTTCTTGTTCCAGGCCGGGCCGATGATATGCATGCCCTTGACCCGCTTGATTGCGTGCACCACATACACGGCGCCGAGATAGGGCCACCAGCGGCGCCCTGCCGATTCCATCATCGAGAACCGGCTCAGCCAGTGCGCCGTGCGGCATGGCGGCGCGTAGCAGCCGAAATGACTGCGCGCCACATTAAGGTTCAGCAATTTTAGCCAGTCTTTGAGGCGCGGCATAGAAATGAATTCGCCGGCCTCGGGCAAATAATCGCTGCTGGTGAAGCGGCGCATGCCCTGGCGCGCGCCCCACAGGCTGGCCGGGTTGAAGCCGCAGATGATGAGTTGCCCTTCCGGGATCAAGACCCGTTCGACTTCACGCAATACCTGGTGCGGCTCGAGTGCGAACTCGAGCACGTGCGGCAGCACCACCAGATCGAGGCTGGCGGTGGCGAACGGCAGCTCGGCGAAGTCGACCGCCACCGCGATCTGGCGTCCGCTCGCGGCAAACGCCAGTTCGCTGGCGCTCGAAGTGCGCGTGGCCGCTTGCCATTTGTTCGGCATGCGGCTGGCGCTCAGGGCGTCGATCTGCGGCACGCCGATCTGCAAGGCGTTGAAGCCGAAGATGTCCGCCGTCAGTTCGTCCAGGCACGCCTGTTCGAACGCCGCCACGTAGGCGCCGGCCGGCGATTGCAGCCAGTGGTCGAGCGCTATAATGGATTTTTCGGAAGCCGCGCTGTCCATGCCATTCCTTTGAAACACTGCTTCACACGATAACGACCATGACAAACACGCCGACCCGGGAATTGAGCATCCTCACCGTTCCCGCTTTTAACGACAATTATCTGTGGCTGATCCACGATGGCGAGCATGCCGTCGTGGTCGATCCCGGCGACGCCGCGCCGGTCCAGCAAGCGCTGGCCGCGCACAAGCTGCGCCTGACTGCCATTTTACTCACCCATCACCATGCTGACCATATCGGTGGCGTTCCCGCCCTGCTGCAAGCGTGGCAGGTGCCGGTGTATGGACCGCGCAATGACGGGATCGAGGTGTTGACCGATCCGCTCGTCGAAGGCGACCGGGTGCGGGTGGATGCGCTCGGTCTGGAGCTCGAGGTGCTGGATGTGCCGGGGCATACGCTGGGGCATATTGCTTATGTGGCGCGGCGCGACCTGGCGGGCAATGGCGCGGCGTGGCTGTTCTGTGGCGACACGCTGTTCGGCGCGGGTTGCGGTCGTTTGTTCGAAGGTACGCCAGAGCAGATGGCCGCGTCGCTGGCGAAATTGACTGCGCTGCCGGATGCGACGCTGGTGTATTGCGCGCATGAATACACGATGTCGAATCTGCGTTTCGCCCAGGCGGTCGAGCCGGACAACGGAGCGCTTGCGGCGCGGGTGGAATCCGACGCTGCGCTGCGTGCGGCGGGTCGGCCGACGATCCCGTCGACAATTGGGGTGGAAAAGGCGACCAACCCGTTTTTGCGGGTCGATCAGCCGCGTATCGTGCGCAGCCTGGTCGAGGCTGGGCGGCTCGGGTCGGGCGCGGCGCCGGTGGCGACCTTTGCGGCGCTGCGCGACTGGAAGAATACGTTCTGACGGCAACGCTCGCGCTGGCTGGACGCGTGGACGGCGGCGCCGGCCAGGCGTCCCCGTCCGCCCTGCGCCATGTCTCAAATTTCTTCGTACAACGGCAGCGTCAAGAATTCGGCGAACTCGTCCGACGTCGACATCTGCTCGAAGATCGCCGCGGCCCGCTCGTAGCTGGCGTGGGTGCCGTCGGCCGCCACGACCTTCACCTTCTCCAGCTCTTGCGGAATCATCGCGCGCACCATGTCGGCGTCGACCTTGCGCCCGTCGTCGAGCACGCCCTTCGGCGAGCGGATCCACTGCCACACCTGCGAGCGGCTGATCTCGGCAGTGGCGGCGTCTTCCATCAGATTGTGAATCGGCACGCAGCCATTGCCGGCCAGCCAGGCGCCCAGGTAATGGATGCCGACATTGATGTTGTAGCGCAGCCCGGCCTCGGTGATCGGCGCTTCCGGCTTGAAGTCGAGCAGTTGCGCCGCAGTCACCTCGACATCCGGGCGCTGCTTGTCGAACTGGTTCGGACGCTCGCCCAGGACGCGGGTGAATTCTTCCATCGCCAGGCCGACCAGGCCCGGGTGCGCGACCCAGCCGCCGTCGTAGCCATCGGTCGCATCGCGCGCTTTGTCGCTGCGCACGCCGGCCATGGCGATCTCGTTTTTCTCGGGATCGTTCTTGATCGGAATCAGCGCCGCCATGCCGCCGATCGCCGGTGCCCCGCGCTTGTGGCAGGTCTTGAGCAGCAGCAGCGCATAGGCGCGCATGAACGGCGCCGTCATCGTCACCCTGGCGCGGTCGGCCAGGCAGAAATCCTGGTCGTACTTGAACTTCTTGATGCACGAGAAGATGTAATCCCAGCGGCCCGCGTTCAGGCCGGCGCTATGCTCGCGCAGCTCGTACAGGATCTCGTCCATCTCGAACGCAGCCAGGATGGTTTCGATCAGCACCGTGGCCTTGATGGTGCCGCGCGGCAGGCCGAGTTCATCCTGCGTCATGACGAAAATGTCGTTCCACAGGCGCGCTTCCAGGTGCGACTCCAGCTTCGGCAGATAGAAATAGGGGCCGGCGCCGCGCGCCAGCAATTCCTTTGCGTTGTGGAACATGAACAGCGCGAAGTCAAAGATGCCGCCCGAGACCCGCTGGCCGTCGACCAGCACATGCTTTTCGTCCAGGTGCCAGCCGCGCGGCCGCACCAGCAGCGTCGCGACTTTCTCGTTGAGCTGGTAGCGCTTGCCGTTCTGTTCGAGTGAAATCGTCTGGCGCACGGCGTCGAACAGATTGATCTGGCCGCTGATCTGGTTGTCCCAGTTGGGCGTATTCGAATCTTCGAAGTCGGTCATGTAACTGTCGGCGCCCGAGTTCAGGGCGTTGATCACCATCTTGCGCTCGACCGGGCCGGTAATTTCGACCCGTCGGCAAGCCAGCGCCGCCGGAATCGGGGCAATGCGCCAGTCGCCGTCGCGCACGTTCGCGGTCTCAGGCAGAAAATCCGGACGTTCGCCGCCGTCCAGGCGACGCGCACGTTCGGCGCGCAAGGCCAGCAGCTCCTGGCGGCGCGGTTCGAAGGCGCGGGTCAGTTTGGCCACCAGTGCCAAGGCTTCCGGCGTGAGAATCTGTTCGTAGCCGGGCTGGCGCTGGCCGCTGATGTCCATGCCGGCGGGGATCGTGTGGTTCATGCTGACTCCTGAAAGTTGTGGCGAAAGCGTTGGCGGCCGGGCGCGCATGCCGCAGGCATTAGCCGGCATGGACGCACCTTGGCGTTTGTCATCCCATCAAGTATATTCACTTGAATAACGATAAACGATACAAATTCTCACTGCATTCGTGCGTTTTTGTATTAAATGGCGTCAAGGCGATCGCGTTGGCGCGGCTTCACAACAGAGACAATATGGGCAAATTCACGCAGATGACGACCTTCGTCGAGGTGGTGGCGCGCGGCAGCCTGTCAGCGGCGGCGCGCGCCGAAGGGATCGCGCCGGCCATGATCGGGCGCCGCCTCGACGCACTCGAAGCGCGCCTCGGCGTCAAGCTGCTGCAACGAACCACCCGCAAGCTGGTGCTGACCGATGAAGGCGTCGCCTTTCTGGAAGACTGCCAGCGCATTCTGGGCGAACTCGACGATGCGGAAGCGGCCGTGTCCGAGCGCAGCGCGCATGCCACCGGGCACCTGGTGGTGTCGGCGCCGGCCGGGTTCGGGCGCCAGCACGTGGCGCCGCTGCTGCCCTCGTTCCTGGCCGAGCACCGCGGCGTGACCGTCAACCTGAACCTGAACGACCGCGTGGTCGACGTGCTCGGTGAAGGGGTCGATGTCGCGATCCGCATCGCCAGCCTGACCGATTCGAGCCTGGTCGGCGTCAAGCTGGCCGACAACCGGCGCGTGGTGGTGGCCTCGCCCGCCTACCTGAAGCGCCACGGCCGCCCACTCCGGCTGGCCGACCTGGGGCGCCACAACTGCCTGGCGATCAGCAGCGAAGGCAGCCAGCGCGGCTGGACTTTTCTCGACGATGGCAATCCGGTGACGCTGAAGGTGGGCGGCAATATGGTGTGCAACGACGGCGCCGTGCTGCACGACTGGGCGCTGGCCGGCAAGGGCCTGGCCTGGCGCTCGATGTGGGAGGTGGGCGAACAGATCGCCAGCGGCGCCCTGTGCACGGTACTGGACGACTTCGCGGCGCCCGGCAACGACATCCATGCACTGTTCGCGCAGCGCCGTCACCTGCCGCTGCGCATTCGCGTATTCGTCGACTTTCTGCGGCGCAGTTACGCGCAACCAACATATTGGGAGCGCGCGCGTCAGGAACAGGCCGCGAACTAAAGCGAGTTCATCACTAATCAGCGACGGCGCATGGGCTTCTTTATCGACCGGATAGCGCCATATCCGCAACCCTTGGTTACCGTCAGCACCGGCATGAGAGTGGATACTATCGTGCAGAGCCAGTCAAACTGCGCCGCACACGAAATTCTGGACAAAAAAATCCCCGGCAATTCCGGGGATTTTATTTCAATAACGCCGCGAGGGCGTTACAGAGCCGCGATTACAGAGGCTGGATGTTCGATGCTTGCTTGCCCTTAGGACCGGTGGTCACGTCGAACGAGACACGCTGGTTTTCCTGCAGCGACTTGAAGCCGTTGCTCTGGATAGCCGAGAAGTGAGCGAACAGATCTTCGCCGCCTTCATCAGGGGTGATGAAGCCAAAACCCTTCGAATCATTGAACCATTTAACGATGCCAGTTGCCATTACAATTTCCTATTTCGGTTAGTTGGGCTTACGCCCGTTTCAGATCGTTTGAAGAAGCAAGAAAGAAATGACAGACAGACTGCACTACTACCTCGAACCCAACGATCCCACATTATACCGAATAAAACCGCGCACGACTCAAAAGTTAAATAAAAAGCCGAACTTTCGCGAAGATTCCTAAAGTCAATAAATCAAAGCGATGCGATTCGTTTCGGTGCTAGGGAAAATATAGGCTATCGACAGCTTCGAAGTTTGCGCTGAATCAAACTTGGCTCTACAGCACGTTTGCGCAGAATACTTGCGCAACAGACGAATTTCAGCTCAGCGATTTCGGGTCGCGCTGCGCCGCTGCGATGTACGCGTCCAGTTCGCCGCGCCAGATCAGCCAGTCGGCAGCCGCGACTTCATCGAACGCGGTCAGTACGCGCAGGCGTTGTTCCAGCAGGCGCGCATGGTGGCCGAGTTCGCGAAAGCCGAAGGTGGCGGCCGAGCCGGCCAAGGTGTGCAGCATCGCGCCCACCTCTGCCGCTGCAGGCGCGATTCCCGCGGGCGCGCCCGGATCGATCCGCTGCGACAGCGTCGCCAGCTGCGCCAGGGTGTCTGGCAAGCGCCCGGCGAACTTCGCGTTGAGTTCAGCCAGGCGAGCGAAGAATTCCTGATCGGCCAGTTGCGGCATGGTCAGCGGCGCCCTTCCCTGTTCGGTTCGCTCGGTTAACTTACTTGGTGCCGAAGATACGGTCGCCCGCATCGCCCAGGCCCGGCACGATGTACGCGTGGTCGTCCAGGTGCGAGTCGAGCGCCGCCACGTAGACCTTGACGTTCGGGTGTGCGTTCTGGACCACGGTGATGCCTTCGGGCGCGGCCACCAGCGCCAGGAACAGGATCTGGTCGTCCGGCACGCCGCGCTTTTTCAGCACATCGATGGCGTGCACCGCCGAGTTGCCGGTGGCAACCATCGGGTCGCACAGGATGAAGGTGCGGTCGGTGGTGTCCGGCAGGCGCACCAGGTATTCGACCGGCTCATGCGTATCCGGATCGCGGAACACGCCGATGTGCCCGACACGCGCCGACGGCACCAGTTCCAGCAGGCCGTCGCTCATGCCGATACCGGCGCGCAGGATGGGCACCACGGCCAGCTTCTTGCCGGCGATCACCGGCGCATCGATCGTGACCAGCGGGGTCTGGATCTGGCGCGTGGTCAGCGGCAGGTCGCGTGTGATCTCGTATCCCATCAGCAGCGTGATCTCGCGCAGCAGTTCGCGGAAGGTGCGGGTCGAGGTGTCGTGCTCGCGCATGTGCGACAGCTTGTGCTGGATCAGCGGGTGGTTCAGGATGTAGAGGTTCGGGAAGCGCGGGTCTTGTTTCATGTGGGTAGCAGAATTCTGAGTGAAGCTTGTAGGCGAGCATTATCCCAGCCACGCGCCGGTTTGTCCCTGTTTGGTGAAGAAAATAATTAGTTGCCAACAGGAATCGGAATACCCGCAACGATTCATGCCGGCAGGGCGCGCGCCAGGATCGCCGTGCAATCGACCCCGGCCGGCAAGCGCCCATAGGCGCCACCGATCGGCGCGTCCAACCGTGAAGCGACGAAGGCATCGGCCACGAACGACGGCGCATGGCGTAGCAACAGCGCCCCCTGCACGGCCAGCACCAATTCCTCGGCCAGCCGCCGTGCGCCGAACTCGTCGTTGCAGCGCCGCGCCAGGCTGTCCAGCAGGCGCGCCACATGCGCGCTGAAGCGAGCACAAGACTGCGCCGCCGGCGCCAGCTCGGTTGCCAACGCCGCGCGCGCCGCCGCCGGCGACTTGCCGATCGCGCGCAGCAGGTCCAGGCACATCACATTGCCGGAACCTTCCCAGATCGAATTGACGGGCAACTCGCGGTACAGCCGCGCCAGTGGCGCATCCTCGACATAACCGTTGCCGCCCATGACTTCCATCGCCTCGGCCCCGAAGGCCGGGCCGCGCCGGCACACCCAGTACTTGGCGGCCGGCGTCAGGATCCGTCCCAGCAGCGCTTGTACAGGATCGCCGGCCTGGTCCACACAGCGCGCCAGCCGCAGCGCAAGGGCAGTGGCGGCCTCGGACTCCAGCGCCAGATCGGCCAGCACGTTCTGCATCAGGGGCTGCTCGCTCAGGCGCCGCCCGAACGCGCTGCGCCCGCGCGCGTGGTGCAGCGCGTGACATAACGCCGCGCGCAGGATGCCGGCGCTGCCCAGCACGCAGTCGAGGCGGGTCAGGCTGCCCATTTCGAGGATGGTGGGAATGCCGCGCCCGGGCGCGCCGACCATCCAGCCGAGTGCGCCGCAGAACTCGACTTCGGACGACGCGTTCGAGCGGTTGCCCAGCTTGTCCTTGAGGCGCTGGATGCGGATCGCGTTGGGCGCGCCGTCGGCCAGGATGCGCGGGACCAGGAAGCAGCTCAACACGCCGGGCGCGGCATCGTCCACGCGCGCCAGGATCAGGTGGGCGTCGGCCTGCGGCACCGAGAAAAACCATTTATGGCCGACGATGCGGTAGGCGTCGGCGCCGTCGATGGTGCAACCGGCCGGCACAGCGGCTGGCGCCAGGGGAGTTGCCCGGGTCGTGTTGCTGCGCACGTCGGAGCCGCCCTGCTTCTCGGTCATGCCCATGCCGATCAGGGCGCCGCGCTTGGCCTGCACCGGTAGCGGACGCGGATCGTACGCCCGGGTCAGGATCTTCGGCAGCCAGATGGCGGCCAGGGCCGGTGCATGGCGCAGCGCGGCGACCGCAGCGTAGGTCATCGTCACCGGGCACTGAGCGCCGTTTTCGAGCTGCCCGAACAGCAGATAGCCGGCGGCGCGCGCCACATGGGCGCCGGGCCGCGGCGCGCTCCAGGGCGCGGCGTGGGCGCCGGACTCGACCAGCAGCGTCATCAGCGCGTGCCAGGCCGGATGAAACTCGACCTGGTCGACCCGATTGCCTTGACGATCGAACGCGCGCAGGCGCGGACTGTGAAGGTTGGCCAGGCGCGCCAGTTCCTGCGCGGTGCCTGCGCCGCAACGCCGGCCCAACGTGGAAAGCGCATCGACGGCCCAGGCCCCGCCCTCGCGCACCAGCCCTTCTCGCAGCGCAAGATCGCAAGCGAACAGGTCGACATCTTCAAACGGCGGCGCTTGATTGAATACCTCATGCGTGTCGAATGAATTCATCACGGCGCCCTCCGTCACGACCTGATCATGTTGCATAACAGCATCATCAAACGCTGACTTAGTTTGCTTGCCAGCAAGGATCAGCGACAATGACGTGTAACACACTTGACTATCGAGCAATCAGCTTAGCGCGAACTCAAATGTGCGGCAAGCACGACTGCGCTGGCGCAAAGATGGACGAAATGATGGCCTGCATTGCGTTGTTTAATGCTTCAAGGAATGTTTCGATGCTAAAGTCGCCTCTGGTTTGGTAGACTTGCACGGAACGACATGTAACAAGGCATGCCGTGCACATGCCAGCGATCAGAAAGCACCTTACCCGACATGCACACAAGTGGCTCCGCTGGTACCCAGCCCGACCAGCCTAACCAGCAGCCTCAGCAGCCAAACGCGGCGCTGCTGGCCGGCCTGCTGGAAACGGCCGGCGACGCGGTTTTCCGCGTGACCCTGGACGGCACCATCCGGGCGGCGGGCTCGCGCGTCCAGCGCATGTGCGGATTCGAGCCAGGTTGCGCGCTGCTGTCGCTGGTGCATGACCTCGACCAGGCCGCCCTGCTGGGCGCCCTCGGCAACGTCGCCGGCGCCGAGCCGGCGCTGGTCGAAACGCGCCTGCGCGCCGGCGAGCGCGACATCTGGTTCGAACTGCGCATCGTGCGCCTCGAGACCGGCGACGATGCGCCGCTGCTGGTGATCGGCCGCGACATGTCGTCCCAGCACGCGACCGAAGAGCGGCTGCGCCACATGGCCACCCACGACGCGCTGACCGAGCTGCCCAATCGCGTGCTGCTGGCCGACCGCATCCGCATGGTGATCGCCAACGCGCGCCGCTCGGGCCACGGTTTTTCGGTGGCGGCGATCGGCATCGACGGTTTCAAGAAGGTCAACGACGGCCTCGGCCACCCGCTGGGCGACGCCGTGCTGCAGATGGCGGCCGCGCGCCTGCGCCGCACGCTGCGCGACAGCGACACCCTGGCGCGCGTCGGCGGCGACGAATTCGTGGCGGTGTTGCCGGGCACCTTCAGCGAGGCCCAGATCAAGCTCGTCACAGGGCGCCTGATGGCGACCATGCAGTCGCCGTTCGAAGTCGGCGGCCACACGATCTACCTGGGCGCCTCGATCGGCGTCACGGTCTATCCCAACCACGCCGAAGACGACGTGCGCCTGGTAACGCTGGCCGACGCCGCCCTGTCGCGCGCCAAGGAAACCGGCAAGGCGCGCACTGTCGTCTACAGCCCGCAAGACCAGGGCCCGCCGGAACACGACATTTCTCTGGAGGCGGCCATGTTCGCGGCGGTGCGCGAGGGCGAATTCCTGCTCTACTACCAGCCGATCGTGAATGCCCGCACCCGCATCATCGAAGGCTTCGAGACGCTGATGCGCTGGAAGCACCCGACGCTGGGCATGGTGCCGCCGGTGCGCTTCATCCCGATCGCCGAAAACAACGGCCTGATCAACCTGCTGGGGGCATGGGCCCTGAAGGCAGCCTGCATGCAGATCAAGCAGTTCGAGGAAGTGGCCGGGCGCGAACTCTACATCTCGGTCAACATCAGCCCGCGCCAGTTCCGCAGCGACCGTTTCCTGACAGTGCTGGACGACGCGCTGGCCTTGTCCGGGGTCGCCGGCCACCAGCTGGTGCTCGAGATCACCGAAGGCACGCTGATGGTCGACCCGGTGCATGCCGAGTCGATCCTGGCCAGGATGGCCGAACGCCGTGCGCGTATTGCGATCGACGACTTCGGCACCGGCTACTCGTCGCTGGCCTACCTGAAACGGTTCCCGATCTCGGTGCTGAAAATCGACCGCGCGTTCGTCAAGGACCTGCCGCACTCGCAGAAAGACGCCGCCATCTGCCACGCCGTGTTCGACCTGGCGCGCCACCTGAACCTGTCGGTGGTGGCCGAAGGGGTCGAGCTCGAAGAGCAACTGGCCTGGCTCGACGACCACGGCTGCCACTACGTGCAGGGCTACCTGACCGGGAAACCGATGCCGGCCAACGTGGCGCTGGCCGCGCTCAAGGAAAACCTTTACACCGCGCTGCTGCCCGCAACGCTGCCGCCAGACACCCGGACAGTCAAACCATGACGCCAACCATGACTCCTGTGCATTCCGCCAAGGCCCAGGCCACCCTCGCCCTGCTGTGGGAGCGCATCCGGCGCCAGGGTGACATGCCCGGCTTTACCAAGGCGATCAACGCCATCCTGGCCTCGATGCGCGGCGAGGACGAGAGCGATTTTTCGATGAGCGACACCGTGCTGACCGACCCGGTGCTGACGCAAAAGGTGCTGCGCCTGGCCAACAGCGCCATGTACGCCGCCTTCGGCCAGCGCGTCAACACGATCTCGAAAGCGGTGATGGTGCTCGGCACCGAGACCATCGGCCACCTGGCGCTCGGCTTGAAGCTGATCGAAGAACTCAGCCGCAGCACGCCGGACACCGAAGCGGCCCACATCGAGATGGAAAAAGCGGTGCTGGCCGGGATGGTGGCGCAGCAGCTGGCGGTCGACGCGCGCAGCCGCGATCCGGAAGAAGCGGTGGTGTGCTCGATCCTGCATTCGCTGGGCCGCATGATGCTGACCTTCTACATGCCCGAGCGCTGGACCAGAATGCGCGAGGCCGGCGGCGCAGGCCTGGAACACACGGCCGCCGAAGAGCTGCTCGGCCTGTCGCTGGAAGAAGTCGGCCGCGCCACCGCCACCCACTGGGGCCTGCCGCGCAACCTGGTGGCCGGCATGCGCAGGGTCGAGCCGGCCGAACGCGGCGAAGGCTTCGGCCACGAAGACTGGCTGGCGGCGCTGGGCACGCTGTCGACCCGCGCCGCCGATGCGCTGTGGGCCGACGACGAAGCCGGCGCCGCCCGGATGGCGATGCTGGCCGAACAGTTTGCGCCGATGCTCGGCCTGGCGCCCGACGCCATCCTGGGCGCGGTCGACAAGGCCAAGCTCGAAGCGGCGTCCGACCTGAGCATCGCGCCGCTGGCCAAGCCGCAGGAAAAGCGCGCGCGCCTCGACGCGGCCGACCGCCAGCGCGTGGCCGGCAACAAGATCCTGATCGCGGGCGAGGCCGACATGCGCGACGCGGCGCCGACCGCCACTGCCGGCCAGATGGTCTCGATGGCGCTGGAAACCATGCACGCGGGGCTGTCGTTCACGCGCTCGTTCGCGTTCCTGCGCAACCGGCGCGAAGGCCGCTACTCGGCGCGCCTGGGGCTGGGCGAGGAAGTCAAGCCGATGCTGCCGCTGCTGGCCTTCGACGATACTTACGAGCCGAACGTGTTCCATGCGGCGCTGGCCAGCGACCGCGTGATCTTCATCGAAAATGCGCGCGACACCAAGTTCGCGAGCAAGCTGCCGGGCTGGTGGAAAGGCACGCTGTCGGCGGCGCGCTGCTTCGTGGTGATTCCGCTGTCGGCGCACGGGCAGCCGGCCGGCTTCATCTATGGTGACTGGGACGATACGTACCCGCAGGTGATCCTGAGTCAGACCGAGTTCGCGCTGCTCAACGACCTGCGCGCGCTGGTGGTGCGCACGGTGGAAAAGCGCCATCAGCTGGAGGCGATTGCGACGCGGGTGTAGGTTCACTTGGCGCAAGCCCGAAGACCGTCATTTTCGCCTGCGCGGGAATGACGGTCTCACGGATAACAACATTGTCGAAGCGTGCGGCCGTCGACAAGCCGCATTACTTCAACTTCGGCGTCTCCACCCGCACATCCCCGCACTGCCCGCGCCACATCAGCGCATGGTCGATCAGCACCAGCGCCAGCATCGCTTCGGCGATCGGCGTGGCCCGGATCCCGACGCACGGATCGTGGCGCCCGAAGGTTTCCACGTCCACTGGATTGCCCGCCTTGTCGATCGAACGGCGCGCCACCCGGATCGACGAGGTCGGCTTGATCGCCAGCGACACCGTGATGTCCTGCCCGGTCGAGATCCCGCCCAGCACCCCGCCGGCCTGGTTGCCGACAAAACCCTGCGGCGTCAGTTCGTCGCCATGCTGCGAACCCTTCTGCGCCACCGCCGCGAAGCCGGCCCCGATCTCGACGCCCTTGACCGCGTTGATCCCCATCATCGCGTGCGCAATGTCGGCGTCGAGCTTGTCGTAGATCGGCTGGCCCAGGCCGACCGGCACGCCGCGCGCGACCACGTCGATGCGCGCGCCGATCGAGTCGCCTTCGCGCCGCAGCGCGTCCATTGCCGCTTCCATGCGGTTCAATAGCGCGACGTCGCCGGTGGCCGCAAAAAACGGATTGGCGTGCACATGTTCCCAGCTTTCGAACGGCACCTCGATGTCGCCCAGCGTGCGCATGCAGCCGGCGAAGGTGGTGCCATACTGCTCCAGCAGCCATTTCCTGGCCACCGCGCCGGCGCCGACCACGGGCGCGGTCAGGCGCGCCGACGAACGGCCGCCGCCGCGCGGGTCGCGCACGCCGTACTTGTGCCAGTAGGTGTAGTCGGCGTGCCCGGGGCGGAAGCTGTCGGCGATGTTGCCGTAGTCCTTGCTGCGCTGGTCCTCATTGCGGATCAACAGCGCGATCGGGGTGCCGGTGGTGACGCCCTGGTACACACCGGACAGGATCTCGACCCGGTCGGCCTCCTGGCGCTGGGTGACGTGGCGCGACGTGCCGGGCTTCCTGCGGTCGAGCTCGGGCTGGATGTCGGCTTCGCTGAGCACCATGCCGGGTGGGCAGCCGTCGATGACGCAGCCGATGGCCGGGCCATGGGATTCGCCGAAGGTGGTGACGGAAAACAGCTTGCCAAATGTATTGCCGGACATGGGATGCGCTCTGATCGGTTGGTCGAATTACCATTTTACCAGCCGCCGTGGCAAGCGAAAACGCCGATCCTCGCTGCGACCACGCCAAAAGTGTTTCCTATCAGATATATTTTTGCCGCGTTGTCCCGTATCTGACCTTTCTTTCTCACAATCGCGGATATACTAAAGCTATCAATGCCGAGTCACCTGGAGACGTAGCACAATGCCAGCATCGATTACGCCCTCAGGCCCACTGAAGGAAGACAGCACGCAGCCCGACCAGTTCGCGCAGGACCAGTTCATCTTTGCCGACGAGCCGGCCGATGGCGCCTTCGGCCTGCCTGCCACGACGCCGACCTGGCGCATCCTGGTGGTGGACGACGATGCCGACGTGCACTCGAGCACCACCTTCGCCCTGGCCGACGTCGAGATGCAAGGCCGAGCGCTGTCTTTCCTGCACGCCTATTGCGCGGATGACGCCTACGCCATCCTGGCGCGCGAGCGCGACATCGCCGTGGTATTGCTCGACGTGGTGATGGAACGCGCCGACGCCGGCCTGCAACTGGTGCGCCGCATCCGCGACCAGCTCGGCCTGCACGACCTGCGCATCATCCTGCGCACCGGCCAACCCGGGTATGCACCCGAGATGGACGCCATCCGCGGCTACGACATCAACGACTACCGCACCAAATCCGAACTGACCCGCACCAAGCTGTATACCACGGTGGCGGCGGCGATCCGTTCCTACCAGCAGATCCGCGCACTGGACGCCAACCGCCTCGGCATGGAGCAGATCGTCTCGGCCTGCGCCGAACTGATGGCGCTGCACGGCGCGCGCGACGTGGCGCTCGGCATCCTGGCCCAGGCCGGCAAGCTGCTGGGCCAGGCGCCGGAAGGCGTGCTGTGCGCGCACGACAGCGACAGCGGCGACTGCCTGCGCGCCCTGGCCGCCGTCGGCGCCTGCCGCAATCTCGATGGCCGCCAGCTCGGTGCGCAGCGCGGCGCGCAGTTCGCCCACGCCGCCGAACGCGCCCTGCGCGGGCGCGACTGCGCGCTCCACGATGGCGTGCTGAGCATGGTCTTCGCCGGCAAGACCGGACGCGACGTGGTGGCCTGCATCCCGCTCGACCGGCCCCTGGGCGAGGTCGAGCAGCGCCTGCTGAAGGTGTTCTGCGGCATGGTCGCGGTGTGCCTGGACAATGTGGAACTGGTCACGCGCCTCAACAAATCGGCGTTCCACGATCCGCTCACCGGCCTGCCGAATCGCAACTGCATGGTCGAGCTGATCGACAAGCGCCTGGCCCAACCGGCACGCGCCGGCGCCGTGCTGGCGCTGGCCGACCTCGACCACTTCGCCGAAACCAACGACGCCCTCGGCCACCATTTTGGCGACCTCCTGCTGGTGGCGGTCGGCCAGCGCATCAAGTCGCGCCTCGATCCGGCGCTCGAAATCGGCCGCATCGGCAGCGACATCTTCGCCATGCTGGGCGGCGCCGATGCGCTCGAACCGGAACTGGTGCAGTCGCTGTTTCGCGAGCCGTTCCGGATCGACGGCCAGGACGTGCAGGTGTCGGCCACGCTCGGTCTGGTGCGCCTGCTCGAGCACGACGGCAATGGCGCCGATGCGCTCAAGGATGCCGACATCGCCCTGAAACGCGCCAAGTCGCAGCAGCGCGCCGGCCACTTCTATTTTTCGCGCAGCATGGGCGTCGAGATCCGCGAGCGGGTGCGCATGATGCACGCGCTGCGCGGCGGCTTCCAGAACGGCCAGCTGTTCCTCGACTACCAGCCGCAAGTCGACCTTGCCACCAACCGCCCGTTCGGCGCCGAAGCGCTGCTGCGCTGGCGCCTCGACGACGGCTGCCTGGTGCCGCCCGACCGCTTCATTCCGATCGCCGAATACTCGGGCCTGATCGTCGAGATTGGCGAATGGGTGCTGCGCCAGGCGTGCGCCGAACTGATGCGCCTGCGCGCGGCCGGGCACCGCGATTTCACGATGTCGGTGAACGTCTCGCAGGTGCAGTTCCGCCACCCGCACTTCCTCGACATGCTGCGCCGCGCGCTGGACGATACCGGCGCACCGCCCGAATTCATCGAACTGGAAATCACCGAATCGATGGCGATGGAAGAGCCGGCCGCGCTGGTCGAGAAGCTGGCGCAGGTCAAGCGCACCGGGGTGTCGATCGCGATCGACGATTTCGGCACCGGTTTCTCGTCGCTGTCGCACCTGCAGCGGCTGCAGGTCGACCGCCTCAAGATCGATCGCGCGTTCGTCACCGAAATCACCGGCTCGGCGCGCGGCGGCAGCATCGCCCAGATGGTGGTGCAATTGGGACGCAACCTGGGTCTGTCGGTGATCGCCGAAGGGGTCGAGGACGAGCGCCAGGCGCAGATCCTGCGCCAATTGGGTTGCCCGCTAGCGCAGGGCTACCTGTATGCGCGGCCGTTGTCGCCGGAACGCTTGCTGGAGTGGCTGGCCGGGCACCGGAGCACGCGCGCGGCGTAAGCCGACACGCACATGGGGCGTGGACGCTCAAGCGTCCACGCCGATTGAGTCACGCGTCGTGGATCAATCCGGGGCGTTCTGCTCGGCCGGCCAGTCGCGGATATACGCCTTGAGCATGCGGTTCTCGAAGCTTTGCGCTTCCAGCACCGCCTTGGCCACGTCGTAGAACGAGATCACGCCAAGCAAGGTGCGCGCGTCCATCACCGGCAGGTAGCGCGCGTGTTTCTCGAGCATGATGCGGCGCACTTCGTTGACCTCGGTATCGGGCGTGACCGTGATCGGGCTGTCGTCCATGTGACGGCGCACGCTGCCGCTGCCGACCGCGCCGCCATTCGCGTGCAGCGCCTTGAGCACTTCGCGGAACGTCAGCATACCGACCAGGTCGCCGTACTCCATCACCACCAGCGAACCAATGTCGTTTTCGGACATGGTCATGGCCGCGTCGACCAGCGGCATGTCTGGCGTCACGGTGTACAGGATTTCGCCCTTCACTTGCAGGATTTCGGAAACTTTCATGTTTGCCACCCCCGCTTCGTCAATGTTTTCAACACTGTTCGTGATACTGGATAATTTTGTATAAGGCATAACAACGACTGTAGCCTATGCCCGGATAAAAATCCAGCTTTGCGCCAGATCATGGTGCGAACTCGGCTGCATGATGGTGCGCTGCAGATTGCACAATATTTTGACGGTGCTACGATGGGCCCTTCCCACGCTTTCCGAGTCCTTGCATGAGCGGTCCCCGCCACCCCGGTTTTGACACCCTGGCCCTGCACGCCGGCAGCGCACCCGACCCCGCTACCGGCGCGCGCGCCACGCCGATCCATTTCACGTCCTCGTTCGCGTTTCGTGATGCCGACCACGGCGCCGCCCTGTTCAATATGGAACAAAGCGGCCACGTGTATTCGCGCATCTCGAACCCGACCAACGCGGTGCTGGAAGAGCGCATTGCCGCGCTCGAAGGCGGCGTGGCCGGGATTGCCACCGCCAGCGGCCAGGCTGCGCTGCACCTGGGCTTGAGCACGCTGGCCGGCGCGGGCGACCACATCGTCGCATCAAGCGCCCTGTACGGCGGCTCGCACAACCTGCTGGCCTACACGCTGCGCCGCTTCGGCATCGAGACCAGCTTCGTCGATCCGCGCGACATCGACGCCTGGCGCGCCGCGATTCGGCCGAACACCAGGCTGCTGTTCGGCGAAACGCTCGGCAACCCGAACCTGGACGTGCTCGACATCCCCACGCTGTCCGCGCTGGCGCATGCGCATGATGTGCCTTTGATGGTCGACGCCACCTTCACCACGCCCTACCTGCAGCGCCCGTTCGACCTGGGCGCCGACCTGCTGCTGCACTCGGCCACCAAGTTCCTGTGCGGCCACGGCACGGCGATCGGCGGCCTGCTGGTCGACGGCGGCACGTTCGACTGGCAAGCTGCGCATGAGCGCAGCGGTCGCTTCGCAACCCTGTGCGAACCGTACGACGGATTCCACGGCATGGTGTTCAGCGAAGAATCGACCGTCGGCGCCTTTGCCCTGCGCGCGCGGCGCGAAGGCTTGCGCGATTTCGGCGCCGCCATGAGTCCGCACAACGCGTTCGCCATTTTGCAGGGCATTGAAACGCTCGGCCTGCGCATGGAGCGGCACCTGGTCAATACGCGGCGCGTGATCGACTTCCTGGTGGCGCATCCGGCGGTGGCGTCGGTCGCCTATCCCGAACTGGAAAGCCATCCCGACCATGCGCTGGCCAGGCGCATCCTGCCGCGCGGCTGCGGCGCCGTGTTCACGTTCGAACTGAAAGGCGACCGCGCCGCCGCACGCCGCTTCGCCGACGGCTTGCAGATATTCTCGCACCTGGCGAATGTGGGCGACGCCAAGTCCTTGGTAATTCACCCGGCCTCGACCACGCATTTCCGCGTCCCGGCCGAGCAACTGGCGGCGCGCGGCATCACGCAAGGCACGCTGCGCCTGTCGGTCGGACTCGAAGATGCGGACGACCTGATCGACGACCTCAAGCGCGCGCTGAAGCTGGCGCAGAAAGGGGCTTGAGATGCTGCTCGATGTTCATGGCCACCAGGCTTATTGCTACACGGGCGGCAAAGCGTTCGACCCGGCGTTGCCAGCCATCGTGCTGCTGCACGGCGCCCAGAACGACCACTCGGTGTGGGCGCTGCAGAGCCGCGCGCTGGCGCATGCGGGGCTCGCGGTGCTGGCGCCGGATCTGCCGGGACATGGTCGCAGCGACGGCCCGGCCTTGACGACGGTCGAGGCAATGGCGGACTGGCTGATCGCCCTGTTGAAAACGGCCGGCGCCGGGCGCGCGCTGCTCGCCGGCCACAGCATGGGCTCGCTGATTGCACTGGAAACGGCGTCTCGGGCGCCCGCCAGCGTCAGCGCCCTGGCGCTGATCGGCACGACCTATCCGATGCGGGTCTCGGACGCACTGCTGGAAACCGCGCACACCGACGAGCCGGCCGCAATCGAGATGGTCGCCGGCTGGTCGCATTCCAGCTTCGTGCCGGGCCCGTCGACCGCCGGGCCCGGCGTATCGGTGGTGAATGTCGCCCGGCGCCTGATGCAGCGCATGTCGGCGCGCAACCCGAGCGGCCTGTTGCACACGGACTTCGCCGCATGTAATTCCTACGCGAATGGCGAGGCGGCGGCCGCGTCCTTGCACTGCCCGGTGCTGTTCGTATTCGGCAAGCAGGACATGATGACGCCGCCACGCTCGACAGCGCTGCTGACAGGGGCGGTCAAGCACGGCGCGGTCGTGCACGTGGACGCCGGACACGCGATGATGGCCGAGGCGCCCGATGCGGTGCGCAGCGCCCTGTTCGATTTTGCGCAGAGCGTCCCCATGCGCTCTTAGCTGACTGCAGTCGCGGCCGGCGCCAGCCCGAAATATTCGGCCAGCGTCTGGTCCAGCCCGCGTTCGATGACGGTTTCGACCTGGCGCGCCAGCGCCGTCCCGTCCAGCGCCAGCACGCCTTCCGGCCCGGCGGCCTCGTCGCGGCTGAACGTTTGCCCCGCGGCGCAATCGAACACGAACAGCCGGTACACATCCGCAAGTTGCAGCATGCCGGGGTCGCTCAACAACACCCATTGCTCGTCGCTGCCGCGCCGGCTGCGTTTCCAGCCAATGCGCGTCGGTGCCTCGTCCAGCACGCGCCCGACCCAGCCTTCGGCCACCATCCGCTCCAGCAAGCGCCCCAGTTCGTCGTAGCCGATGCGCGTATGACGCCGGATCGTGCTGCTCGTCACCAGCGCCGTCCCGCTCAGCTGGGCGCCGCCGACCAGCACCTTGAGCACCGCCATCGCATCGACGAACGCGCTGCCCGGCGCCGGCTGGTGCCACCAGCGCTCGTGCTTGACCACCGGCAGCGCAGCGGTGAGCACGGCGCCGACCAGGGTGATCATCCAGCTCACGTAGACCCAGACCAGGAACAGCGGCAGCGCGGCCAATGCGCCGTAGATGATGGCGTAGGTGGGAAACTGGCTGATGAACAGCCCGAACACGCGCTTGGCGACTTCGAACGCGATCGCCGCCGCCAGGGCCCCGATGAATGCGTCGCGCAGCGACACCGCCCGGTGCGGCACGATCATGTACAGCAAGGTATAGCCGCCGGCGGTCACGGCAACCGAGGCCAGTGTATAGAAGACCATGCCGAACCAGGTTGCATCCTGCCCCAGCGCGCCGGTGGCGTCGAACAGCTGCCCGGTAAAACTGATCGACACGCCAAACAACAACGGCCCCAGCGTAATCAAAGCCCAGTAGACCAGGATGCGCTGCACCAGCGGACGCGGCTGCCGCACGTTCCAGATGCGGTTGAAGGCGCGCTCGATCATGCTCATGGTGGCGGTGGTGGTGAACAGCAGCACCACCGCGCCCAGCGCCGACAAGCCCTTGGCCTTGCTGGCGAACTGGGTCAGGTTGCCGCTGATGGTGCTGGCAATCGCTTTGGGCATCAGGTTCTGCACCAGCCAGGCGTCGATCGCCGTACGCACTTCGCCAAAGGCAGGGAACATGGTGAAGATCGCCAGCACGATGGTCAGCAACGGCACCATGCCGAGCGTGCTGGTGAAGGTCAGGCTGCCCGCCACCTGCGGCAGCTTTTCTTCGCGCAGACGGCGCACGGCAAAACGCAGCAAATCGAGCAGGTCAAGCCAGGTGAGGCCGCGCGCCGGCTCGGCGCCATTCACGAATTCGGCGCCGCTGCGCGCCAGATGATCAACAGTCTTGTTCAGCATGGGTGAAGGCAAAATCGCGGCGCGGCAACGCCGGCGCAGACGGTGCGCAAGCGGCCATGTTCCGGCATGTCATTTCAACAAACCGCTCTATAATACCAACGATGAAGCCGACCCTGACCATCCTCGTGTTGTACTACTCGCGCCACGGCGCCACGCGCAAGCTTGCCGAACTCATCGCCCAGGGCATCGACAGCGTGCCCGGGGCCGAGGCGCGCCTGCGCACCGTGCCGGCAGTCTCGAGCGTAGCCGAGGCGACCGCGCCCGCGATTCCCGACGATGGCGCGCCCTACGTCGATGCCGACGACCTGCGCGAATGCGCCGGCCTGGCGCTCGGTTCGCCGACGCGTTTCGGCAATATGGCGTCGAGCATGAAATACTTCCTCGACGGCACCGCTACCGAGTGGGTCAACGGCACCCTGTCCGGCAAGCCGGCGGTGGTGTTCGCCTCCACCGGTAGCCTGCACGGCGGCCAGGAAGCGACCCTGCTGTCGATGATGATCCCGCTGCTGCACCATGGCATGCTGGTGATGGGCCTGCCGTACACCCACCCCGAACTGATGAACACCAGCAGTGGCGGCAGCCCGTACGGCGCGACCCACTGGGCCGGCGTCGACGGCAAGCGCGCCGTCACCGACGACGAGCGCACGCTGGCGATTGCACTCGGGCGCCGTTTGGCCGAGGCCGCATCGAAACTCGCTCTGAACCTGTAGGAACACACCTGATGGATACCGGAAGAGTCTTTCACATCGGCGCGATCACCAGCCTGATCTGGCTGATCGGCTGGCTGGTTGCGTGGGAAGTGGTGGTGGCGCCGCTGCAGCCGGGCAGCTGGCTGCTGGCGCTGAAGGCGTTGCCATTGCTGCTGCCGCTGCGCGGCGTGATCAAGCGCGACCTGTACACGCTGCAATGGTCGTCGATGCTGATCCTGATTTATTTCGTCGAAGGCGTGGTGCGCGCCTGGGCCGATCAGACCATCGCCTCGCGCCAGATGGCACTCGGCGAAGTGGCGCTGGTGCTGGTGTATTTCTTCTGCGCCCTGCTCTACCTGCGTCCATACAAGAAAGCAGCGCAGCGCATGGCCAAGGAATTGCTCGACAAGGTCAAAGTGCCGCATGGCTGACGTACTGCCGGACAGCATCGCCGACACCCTGCGCGCCATCGTCGGCCCGGCCCACGTGCTGGTCGATGCGCTCGATGTCGCCGCGTTCCTGACCGACTGGCGCGGGCGCTTCACTGGCCGCGCGCGCGCCGTGGTGCTGCCGGCCGACACGGCGCAGGTGGCCGCTATCGTGCGCGCCTGCGGCGCGGCGCGGGTGCCGATCGTGCCCCAGGGCGGGCGCACCGGCCTGGTGCTGGGCAGCGTGCCGGACGCCAGCGGTGATGCCATCGTATTGTCGCTGCGCCGCCTGAACCGCATCCGCGCGCTCGACGTGGCGAATCGCACCATGACGGTCGAAGCGGGCTGCATCCTGGCCGACATCCAGAGCGCTGCGCTTGACACCGGCATGCTGTTCCCGCTGTCGCTGGCGGCCGAAGGCAGCTGCACCATCGGCGGCAATTTGTCGACCAATGCCGGCGGCACCGCCGTGCTGCGTTACGGGAATACGCGCGAACTGTGCCTGGGACTCGAAGTCGTCACCGCCGGCGGCGATGTGTGGGACGGCTTGCGCGGCCTGCGCAAGGACAACACCGGCTACGCGCTGCGCGAACTGTTCATCGGCGCCGAAGGCACGCTGGGCGTGATCACGGCCGCCGTGCTCAAGCTGTATCCTGCCCCGCAAGCGGCGCTGACGGCGCTGGTGGCGCTGGCGTCGCCGCGCCATGCGCTCGACTTGCTCGGCCTGCTGCAAGCGCGTTGCGGCGCGGCGCTCACCGGCTTCGAACTGATGTCGGCGTTTTGCCTGCAACTGGTGGCGGAGCATTTTCCCGACCTGCCGAAGCCGTTTACTGCGCCACATCCACAATACGCGCTGGTCGAGCTATCGAGCAATGAGTCCGGCGCACATGCACAGGCGCTGCTGGAGTCGGCGGTCGGCGCGGCGCTGGAAGACGGCACCGCGCGCGATGCCGTCGTCGCCACTTCGTCCAGCCAGGCGCTCGGCCTGTGGCGCCTGCGCGAACACATCCCGCTGGCGCAGGCGGCGGCCGGCAAGAACATCAAGCACGACATCTCGCTGCCGGTGTCGCGCATCCCCGACTTCATTGTCCAGGCCGATGCTGCCCTGCAAACCGCCTTCCCCGGCTGCCAGCCGGTTACCTTCGGCCACCTGGGCGACGGCAACCTGCACTACAACGTGGCGCCGCCGCAAGGCGTCGCGCACGATGACTTCCTCGCGCATCAGGGCGCGCTCAACCGCATCGTGCACGATGCCGTGGCGGCATTCGGCGGCTCCATCTCGGCCGAGCACGGTATCGGCGCCCTCAAGCGTGACGAGCTGGCGCGCTACAAGTCGAACGTCGAATTGGACATGATGCGGGCCATCAAAGCCGCCCTGGACCCGCTCGGCATCATGAACCCTGGCAAAATTCTTTGACCGGGAGAGACTCATGATACGCATTCTGTTGTTGCTGTTCGCCTGCCTGTCCGGCCTTGCCGCCAATGCCGGCACCATCTACAAATGCACCGACGGCGGCAAGGTCAGCTACGGCGACCGCCCTTGCCCTGGCGCCGGCGCCGCGCTGGCCGTGCCCGACGCGCCGGCGCCTGACACCGCGCTGCAGGAACGGATCGAACGCAACCGCGCGACCCTGGCACGACTCGAACAGGACAAGCAGGTCGAAGCCGATCGCGAACAGCGTGAACAGCTGCGCGCCGGACGCGCCGCCGTGGCCGAACGGCGCCGCTGCGACAAGCTGCGCCTGCAACGTCAGTGGGCCGAAGAAGACCTGGCGCGCCAACCCGGCGACGCCAGGGAAACCGCACGGCGCAAGGCGCGCCGCCAGGCGCGGCGCCAGGCCGAAACATTGGCGCTCGAATGCCCGGCCTGAGCGTCCTGTCGCGCTGGCTGCTGTTGGGCGAATGGCGTGCCCATCCGGTGCGCGCACTGGTGGCGATTGCCGCCATCGCTGTCGGCGTGGCGATGGGCTTTGCCATCCACCTGATCAATGCCGCCGCCTTCAACGAATTCTCGGCCGCGGTCAAGAGTCTGTCCGGCCAGGCCGACATCCAGATTGCGGGACGCGAACCGCTGTTCGACGAAGCGGTGTATCCGTTGCTGGCTGCCGACCCGGAAGTGGCGGTGGCTTCTCCCATCCTCGAAGTCGCGGCCGGCGTCGCGGGACAAGATACGCCACTGCGCATTGTCGGCATCGACGCCCTGCGCGCAGGCTACATCGCGCCCGACCTGATGGGCGTACCGGGCGACGGCCGCATGCTCGATGTGCTGGCCGACGACGCGCTGTTTTTATCGCCGGCGGCGCAAAGCTGGCTGCAGAAATCGCGCGGCGACGAAGTGCGCCTGCGCGCCGGCACCGCCGACGTGGCGCTGCGCGTGGCCGGTCCGGTGCAGCGCGCACGCGCCGGCCAGCGCCTGGCGACGATGGACATCGGCGCCGCCCAGTGGCGCTTCGGCCGCGTGGGCCAGTTGTCGCGGGTCGACCTCAAGCTGCGCGACGGCGTCGACCGCGCCGCGTTCCAGCGGCGCCTGACGGCAGACCTGGAGCGCCGCTGGCCGGGCCGATTCACGGTCGCCCAGCCCAACGACGCCGACCAGGAAAGCCGCACCGACAACATGAGCCGCGCCTACCGCGTCAACCTGACCGTGCTGGCGCTGGTGGCGCTGTTCACCGGCGCCTTCCTGGTGTTCTCGACCCAGGCCTTGTCGGTGATGCGCCGCCGCAGCCAGTTCGCGCTGCTGCGCGTGCTGGGACTGGAACGGCGCGCGTTGCTGCGCCAGGTACTGCTCGAAGGCGGCGCGCTGGGCGTGGCCGGCGCGCTGCTCGGCGTCGGCGCCGGCTATGGATTGGCCGCAGCCGCGCTGCATTTCTTTGGCGGCGACCTTGGCGCCGGCTACTTCCCCGGCATCCGGCCGCAGGTCGCATTCACGCCTGGCGCCGCACTGGCGTTCTTCGCACTGGGCCTGGGCGTCGCCCTGCTCGGCTGCCTGGCGCCGGCTTGGGAAGCGGCGCGCGCACGGCCGGCGGTGGCGATCAAGTCCGGCGCCGACGAAGGCGCGCTGGCGCGCCTGGCGCGGCTCTGGCCGTCCCTGATTTGCCTGGTGCTGGCGGCCGCGTTCTCGTTCGCGCCGCCCGTGTTCGAGTTGCCGCTGTTCGGCTACCTGGCCATCGCGCTGCTGCTCATTGGCGGCATCGGCCTGATGCCGCGCGCCGCCAGCATTGCCTTGCGCGTGTTACAGGCCCTGATGGCAAGCCGCGCGCGCCGTTTTCCGGTGCTGGCGCTGTCGCTGGCGCGCCTGGCCAATGCGCCGGGCCAGGCCTCGATTGCGCTGGGCGGCATCCTGGCCAGTTTCAGCCTGATGGTGGCGATGGGGATCATGGTCTCGAGCTTCCGGGTCTCGGTCGACGACTGGATGGGCCACATCCTGCCGGCCGACCTGTATGTGCGCACGCTGGACGCCGGCGGTACCGGCTACCTGAGCCCCGCGCAACAGGCGGCGCTGGCCGCGGCGCCGGGCGTCGAACGCATCCAGTTCCTGCGCACGCGGCGCGTGACGCTCGACCCGGCGCGCCCGCCCATCGTCGTCATCGCGCGCGACATCGACGCCGCCGATCCGGCGCGTCTGCTGTACCTGGTCGGCCCCGGCGCGTCGATCCCGAACGGTGCACGCCCGGCATGGGTGTCCGAAGCACTGCTCGACCTGTACGGCGCGCGCGTCGGCGCTACGCTACGCCTGCCGCTGGGCGGAACCGAGACCGACTTCTTCATCGCCGGCGCCTGGCGCGACTACGCCAACCAGAGCGGCTCGGTGGTGATCCAGCTGGCCGACTACCGCAAGCTGACCGGCGACAGCACCGTCACCGATGCCGCGCTGTGGAGCGCGCGCAGGTCGGCAGACGCCAGCCTCGACACCCTCGAACAAAGCCTGCGCGCGCTGCCGTTCGGCGCCGCCCTGAACATGATGCGCCCGGGCGACATCCGCGCCGCCAGTTTGAAAATTTTCGACCGTAGCTTCGCCGTTACCTACCTGCTCGAAGCGATCGCGATCGCCATCGGCCTGTCGGGCGTCGCCGCCAGCTTCTCGGCGCAGACGCTGGCGCGCTCGCGCGAATTCGGGATGCTGCGCCATGTCGGCGTGACCCGGCGCCAGGTGCTGCAGCTGCTCGCCTTCGAGGGCGGGCTATTGACGCTGCTGGGCGTGGGCGCCGGCTTTATACTGGGCCTGGTCATCAGCCTGATCCTGGTGTACGTGGTCAACCCGCAGTCGTTCCACTGGTCGATGGGGCTGCACCTGCCCTGGGCCTTGCTGGGGAGCGTGGCCGCAACCCTGGTCGCCGCTTCCATCGCCACCGCGCTGGTGTCGGGCCGTCATGCGCTCTCCGGTGGACCGGTGCGCGCCGTCAGAGAGGATTGGTAATGCGTTTTGTTTTGCTTGTGGTTGTCTTGTTGGCGCAGTTGCTGGTGCAGTCTGGTGCGCACGCGCAGCCGCCGGTGTACGCCCCGGTCACGCCCGGCGCCGAACTCTCGTTCCCGCGCGACTACGGCGCCCACCCCGAATTTCGCACCGAGTGGTGGTACGTCACCGGCTGGGTCGACACGCCCGACAAGCGCGCACTCGGTTTCCAGGTCACGTTCTTCCGCAGCCGCACCGGCGCCGACACCGGTAATCCGAGCGCGTTCGCGCCGCGCCAACTGGTGATCGCCCACGCCGCGCTGTCCGATCCGGCGGTCGGGCGCCTGGTGCACGACCAGCGCAGCGCGCGCGAAGGTTTCGGTCTGGCCTGGGCGCGGCCCGGCACCACCGACCTGAAACTGGACGACTGGCGCATGGTGCGCGGCGCCGACGGCACCTACCGCGTCACGATCCGTTCCAACGAACTCACGCTCGAGCTGCGCCTGAAACCCACGCAGCCGGTGCTGGTGCAGGGCCAGGGCGGCTATTCGCGCAAGGGCCCGAGCGCGCAGCTGGCCAGCTACTACTACAGCGAGCCGCACCTGGCGGTGTCGGGCAGCGTCGGCCGCGCCGGCATGGCCTCGACAGCGGTGACTGGTACCGCCTGGCTGGACCATGAGTGGTCGAGCGAAGTGCTGCAACCCGACGCCACCGGCTGGGATTGGGTCGGCGCCAACCTCGACGACGGCGGCGCCCTGATGGCTTTCCGGATAAGAAACAGGGGAGGTGATAAACTATGGGGGCACGCCACGGTGCGCGACGCCGCCGGACGCGTGACGCACCATGGACCGGAAGCGGTCGACTTCACCCCGCACACGCAGTGGAAGTCGCCGCGCACCGGCGCCACCTATCCCGTCGGCGCCACGATCACCACCGGCGCCCAGCGCTGGCGCATCGTGCCGCTGCAGCCCGACCAGGAGCTCGATTCGCGCCGCTCGACCGGCGCCGTCTACTGGGAAGGCGCGGTTACCGTCGAACGTGACGGCCGCCGGGTCGGGCGCGGCTACCTGGAAATGACCGGCTACGTGCAGCCGATGAAACTGTAATCCGTCAGAACGACAAGAAGAAACGACCGCGCCGACATCGATGAGCACCCGCACCACCAGCACCAACGACAACGACCCATCCCGCAAGGGCAGCCTGGCCACCCTGCGCGGCCTGAGCCCATTCCTGCGCCCGTACCGCCGCCAGTTCGTCGTGGCCGGCATCGCGCTCCTGTTCGCGGCCGGCGCCACGCTGGCGATTCCGGCCGCGTTCAAGCGCATGATCGACCTCGGCTTCGGCGCGGCAGGCGCGGTGAGCGGCATCGAGCACGTCGACGCCACCTTCGCCGCGCTGTTCGCCGTGGCCGCCGTGCTGGCCGTGGCCACCGCGGCGCGTTTCTACATGGTGTCGTGGCTGGGCGAGCGCGTCACCGCCGACATCCGCAGCGCAGTGTACCGCCACGTGGTGCACCAGAGCCCCGCTTTTTTTGAAACCACGCGCACCGGCGAAGTGCTGTCGCGCCTGACCACCGACACTACCCTGATCCAGTCGGTGGTCGGTACCAGCATCTCGCTGGCGCTGCGCAACACGCTGCTGTTCGGCGGCGGCCTGGTGATGCTGTTCATTACCAGCCCGCGCCTGACCTCGATCATCCTGGGCCTGCTGGTGCTGGTGGTGCTGCCGATCGTGCTGTTCGGCCGCCGCGTACGCAAGCTCTCGCGCGATTCGCAAGACCGCATCGCCGACGCCTCCGCCGTGGCAGGCGAAATCCTGAACGCGATGCCGACCGTGCAGGCGTTCACCCGCGAAGGCCATGAAGCGGGCCGCTTCGGCGCCTCGGTCGACAGCGCTTTCGATACCGCGATCCGCCGCATCCGCGCACGCGCCACGCTCACCATGCTTGCCATCGTGCTGGTGTTCGGCGCCATCGTGTTCGTGCTGTGGCTGGGCGCGCACGCGGTGCTGGCCGGCAGCATGACCGGCGGCGACCTCGGACAATTCATCCTGTACGCCGGCATCGTGGCCGGCTCGGTCGGCGCCTTGTCCGAGGTAATGGGCGAAGCCCAGCGCGCGGCCGGCGCTACCGAGCGCTTGCTCGAACTGCTGGCGGCGCGCTCCGATATCCAGGACCCGGCGCAGCCCAAACTGCTGCCCGCGCGCACCGCCAACGGCGCCCGCGTCACGCTGACCGACGTCACCTTCGCCTATCCGTCGCGCCTGGACACGGCGTCGATCTCGCACCTGTCGCTCGATATCCGCCCCGGCGAAACGGTGGCCGTGGTCGGCCCTTCAGGCGCCGGCAAGACCACCTTGTTCCAGCTGCTGCTGCGCTTCTACGATCCGCAAGCGGGCAGCATCGAACTCGATGGCGTCGACCTGCGCGACCTGGCGCTGCACACGCTGCGCGGCGCGGTCGGCATCGTGCCGCAGGATACGATCATCTTTTCCAGCAGCGCGCTGGAGAACATCCGCTACGGCCGTCCGCAAGCCACCGACGAAGAAGTGATCGCCGCGGCGCGCCTGGCCGCGGCGCACGAATTCATCGAACGCCTGCCGCAAGGTTATGCCTCGTTCCTGGGCGAGCGCGGGGTGCGCCTGTCGGGCGGCCAGCGCCAGCGCATCGCGATTGCACGCGCCCTGCTCAAGAACCCGCCGCTGTTGCTGCTCGACGAAGCCACCAGCGCGCTCGACGCCGAATCCGAGCGGCTGGTGCAGCGCGCACTGGAAGCGGCGATGGTCGGGCGCACCACCGTCATCATCGCCCACCGCCTGGCCACCGTGCAGCGCGCCGACCGCATCGTGGTGCTCGACGAAGGCCGCATCGTCGAATCGGGCACCCATGCCGAATTGATCGCGCTTGGCGGGGTGTACGCCAACCTGGCGGCGCTGCAATTCCAGACCCACGCGCCGGTCGCTGCCTGAAGGCCGAGGCCGGCGCAGGGTAGTGAACAGCACAGGCCGGAACACATTGTGTCGGTACATCGTTATACATTTAACTGACCGTTGTTCCAAAGTCGCAAAACCCGCAAAGAGTAGTACCATCACTCACTAAATATTGCTCATAGAAAAGTTTGCACGGTATGATTCGAGGTTATATCTCCTCATCCATCAAGCTCTTACATGACCAATAACAAACTTCATCCAGCTAACTGGGGTGTCGGCACGCGCATCAGCGCCGTCACGTTCGCACTTGCGGGCGCCATCATTGCCGTCCTGATCGCGACCATCACGATGTCGACCTCCAGCATGCTGGAGAAACGCGCGATGAAAAGCGTCAGCAGCGAACTGAACGGCGTGGTCAATACCGTCGAACTGTTCAACAAGACCGTGAACAGCCAGGCGGTGAGCTTCGGGCGCATCTTCCGCGCCGGCGTGGCGGGCGAATTCGTGCTCGACGAAGCGACCACGGTCGACATCGGCGGGCGCCAGGTCCCGACCCTGAGCGTGGCCGGCAAGCCGCTCAACCTCGACTTCGCGGTACCTGACGCGTTCACCGAACGCACCGGCGGCAACGCCACCATCTTCGCCGCCAGCGGCGACGACTTCGTGCGCGTGACGACGTCGGTCAAGAAGGAAGACGGCGCGCGCGCGGTCGGCACGGCGCTCGACAAAGCGTCCCCCGCCTACGCCGCCCTGCGCGAGGGCCGCACCTACGTCGGCCTGGCCACGCTGTTCGGCAAGCAGTTCATCACCCAGTACGAACCGGTGCGCAGCGCCGGCGGCAAGGTGGTCGGCGCGCTGTACGTCGGCGTCGACATCACCAAGGATATCGCCTACCTGAGAGAGCGCATCGGCGCCGTAAAGGTCGGCGAAACCGGCTACTTCTTCGTGCTCTCGGCCACGCCCGGCAAGACCTACGGCGAACTGCTGGTGCACCCACTCAAGCAAGGCGACAACATCCTCGATAGCCGCTCGGCCGACGGCCATGAGTTCATCAAGGAGATGCTCGAGAAGAAAAACGGCACCATCGAATACGACTGGAAGAACCCGGGCGAGACCGCGGCGCGCCACAAGTTCGCCGCCTACGCCCACATGAAGGACTGGAACTGGGTCATCGCCGGCGGCACCTACAACGACGAAATCACCGCCGCCGCTTCCGCCCTGCGCAACCGCTTCATCACGTTTGGCCTGCTGGCGCTGGCCGTGCTGGCCTCGGTGCTGTACTTCCTGGTGCGCGCCACCGTCACCCGTCCGCTGGCCGACGTGCAGAACGTGGCGATGCGCATCGCCGACGGCGACCTGACCGCGCAAGTGGCTTCGCGCCGCCGCGACGAAATCGGCCAGCTGACCGCCGCCATCAATACCATCGGCGCGCGTCTGTCGGGCGTGGTCGGCCAGGTGCGCGAAGGCGCCGAGCAGATCGCCAACGCTTCGCAAGAGATTTCGACCGGTAACCTCGACCTGTGCCAGCGCACCGAAGAGCAGGCCGCCAGCCTGGCCACCACCGCCTCGTCGATGGACCAACTGACCACCACCGTGCGCCAGAATGCCGACAACGCCCGCACCGCCAACGAACTGGCGCGCAGCGCCTCGAACGTGGCCAGGAAAGGTGGCGACACCGTGTCGCAAGTCGTGACGCGCATGGACTCGATCACGCAAGCGTCGCGCAAGATCTCGGACATCACCGGCGTCATCGACGGCATCGCCTTCCAGACCAACATCCTGGCATTGAACGCCGCGGTCGAAGCGGCGCGCGCCGGTGAACAGGGCCGCGGCTTCGCCGTCGTCGCCAACGAAGTGCGCAGCCTGGCGCAGCGCTGCGCCGCCGCCGCCAAAGAAATCAAGACCCTGATCGACGCCTCGAATGGCGAAGTCGACGCCGGCAGCCGCCTGGTGGGCGAAGCCGGCGCCACGATGCAGGAAGTGCTGGCCAGCGTGCAGCGCGTGACCGACATCATGGCCGACATCAGCGCCGCCAGCCAGGAACAGACCCAGGGCATCGAGGAAGTCAACCGCTCGGTGGTCGAGATGGATTCGACCACGCAGCAGAACGCCGCGCTGGTGGAGCAAGCCAGCGCCGCCGCGCAAGCGATGAGCGAGCAGGCCGATTCGCTGGCGCGCGCGGTGCGCCAGTTCCGTGTCGCCGATGATGTCGCCGCTGCCGCGGCGCCAGCTGCGCTGGGCAACAAGCGTCGCCCGGCGCTGACCCAGGGCTGATCCCCGTATTTGCGGTGCTGCCGGCGTGCAGTGTGACGCCGGTGGCTGCGCGTGCAGCACCATCCCCTTCCCCGCTTCAGCGCCCCGGTGTAGAGTACCTGTCTCACCCATTGGAGCACCGTTTTGTCCGATCCCGACCTGCAGCGCCGCTGTCACACGATCTTCCCCGGCCATCGCCCGCGCCGTCCGGCCGAGATGTACGCCGCCATGGCTGCCTGGTGCGAACAGCACGACATCGACCACGACGTCTACGGCAATGGCGCCCTGATTCAGTCGTTCGAAGCCAAGGTTGCCCAGCTGCTCGGTTTCGAAGCCGCCGTGTTCTGCATCAGCGGCACCATGACCCAGGTCACCGCGCTGCGCCTGGCCTGCGAAGAGCGCGCCAGCCGCCTGGTCGCGCTGCATCCGACCTCGCACATCTTCGTGCATGAACGCGGCAACCACCAGCTGCTCGATCATTTCCACGCGCTGCCCATCGGCGAGCGTCACCGCCCCTGGAGCGCGGCCGACCTGGAAACCATCCCCGATCGCCTGGGCGCCGTTGGCCTCGAAATCCCGATGCGTGAAATCGGCGGCCAACTCTCGACCTGGGACCAGCTCGAAGCAATCAAGGCGCACTGCCACGCGCGCGGCGCCCACCTGCACATGGACGGCGCGCGCCTGTGGGAAGCGGCCGCAGGCTACGGCCGGCCGGTTGCGCAGATCGCCGCCGGCTTCGACTCGGTCTACGTGTCGCTGTACAAAGGCATCGGCGGCCTCGGTGGCGCCATGCTGGCCGGCAGCCATGCTTTCGTCGCACGCGCCGCCGAATGGTTCCGGCGCCAGGGCGGTAACGTCATCCATCGCTCGCCGTATGTGGTGGCCGCCGCCATGCAGTTCGACGAGCGCATTGCCGCCATGCCGGCGTATTTCCGCCGCACCGAATTGCTGTATGAGGCGCTGCGCACGCATCCCGAGTTACGCGTCAATCCGGCCGCGCCGCAAGCGAACATGCTGCACCTGCATCTGCCGGTAAGCCGCGAACGCGCGCTGGCGGTACGCGATACACTGGCGCGCGAGCACGGCATCTGGATGTTCAACCGCGCCGTGCATGGCGCGCTGCCTGACACCAGCGTGGTCGAACTCTACGTCGGCGACAACCTGGTGGCGATGGACGACGATGTGCTGCGCAATGCGCTGCGACTGTTCTCGCAGCACCTGGCCGATCCTGCCTGATCGTCAATGATAAAATGGCGTGTTGTTTCATCTACCTATCGCAATGCGCCAATATCTCGAATTCATGCGCCATGTAAAAGAGCATGGCGCCACCAAGACCGACCGCACCGGTACCGGCACCCGCTCGGTGTTCGGCTACCAGATGCGCTTCGACCTGCAGCAGGGCTTTCCCCTCTTGACCACCAAGAAGGTGCACCTGAAGTCGATCATCCATGAACTGATCTGGTTCCTGCAAGGCTCGACCAACATCGCCTACCTGAAGGAAAACGGCGTCAGCATCTGGGACGAATGGGCCGATGCCGAGGGCAATCTTGGCCCGATCTACGGCTACCAATGGCGCAACTGGCCGGCGCCGAACGGCGAGCATATCGACCAGATCGCACAGGTGCTGGACCAGATCCGCAACACGCCCGATTCGCGCCGCATGATCGTCTCCGCCTGGAACGTGGCGGACGTGCCGAACATGAAGCTGCCGCCGTGCCATGCGCTGTTCCAGTTCTACGTCGCCGACGGCAAGCTGTCGTGCCAGCTGTACCAGCGCAGCGCCGACATCTTCCTCGGCGTGCCGTTCAATATCGCTTCGTACGCGATCCTGACCCACATGATGGCGCAGCAGGCAGGCCTGGAAGTGGGCGACTTCGTATGGACCGGCGGCGACTGCCATCTGTACTCGAACCACATGGAGCAGGTCGACCTGCAGCTCGCGCGCGAGATGCGCGAACTGCCACGCTTGACCATCAAGCGCAAGCCGGATTCGCTGTTCGACTATCGCTTCGACGACTTCGTGATCGAAGGGTACGATCCGCATCCGGGCATCAAGGCGCCGGTCGCAGTGTGACCCGAAACGGGACGGCCTCCGGGCCGTCCTGCTTCAACCTCGTGCGGCCCACGCCAACGACCGATCTTTGGTATGCTTGACCACAGCATGACCACGCTCTACTTTCCCTCTCTTATTTCCATCGGCCCGCTTGCGGGTCATTGTTTTTTCAGGATACCGACATGACCCCGGACCCGCTCGCGCAACCCTCGCAATCCGAGGCGGCGGACCAGGCGCCGCCGGCGTCGCTGCCGCCATTGCAGCTGACGCTGACGATGGGCGCCGACCCCACTACCGGTTATGCGGCCATCCAGAACAACCTGCCCGTCATGCGCGCGGTCACGCTGCGCAACAGCGGCGCCACACCGCTGCTGGGCGTCGAGCTGACGCTGAGCTGCGCGCCAAGCTTCGCCGGCGCTGAACGGATCCTGTTCGAGCGCATCGAGGCTGGCGAAACACGCACCGTATCGCCGGTCGACCTGAAACCCGACCACGGTTACCTGGCAGCGCTCGACGAAGCCGAACATGCGCAGTTGCAGGCCACGGCGCGCGTTGGCGGCCAGGTGGTCGGCAGCGCCAGTCATCCGATCGAAGTGCTGGCCTACGACCAGTGGCCCGGCATGCGCGCCCTGCCCGAACTGCTGGCCGCATTCTGCATGCCCAATTCGCCGGTCGTCGACCGCTTGCTGGCCAAAGCCGCGAACCTGCTGCGCGATGCCGCGCCCGACCTTGCGCTGAGCGGCTACCAGAGCCGCAACCGCGAACACGTATGGAAGCAGGTCTCGAGCATCTACAGCACCATCGCCGGCGAAGAACTGCACTACGCGAATCCGCCGGCGTCGTTCGGCAATGGCCAGAAAATTCGCACACCCGAACGCATCCTCGACGGGCGCATCGCCACCTGCCTCGACCTGACCATGCTGTTCGCCTCGTGCCTCGAGCAAAGCGGCCTGCATCCGGTGGTGCTGTTCAAGGAAGGCCATGCCTGGGTCGGGGTGTGGCTGGTCGAACAGAGCTTCCCGACCGGCTGCATCGACGACGTGCAGGCGGTGAGGAAGCGCGTCGCTTCCGGCGAGTTCATGGTGTTCGAAACGACGGTTGCGACCCACGCCAACCACGTCAGCCTGCGCGCCGCCTGCGCTGCCGGCGACGCGCACCTGCACGACGCGGCCGGCTTCACCTGCGCGATCGACATCCGGCGCGCCCGCGAACTGCAGGTGCGCCCGCTGCCGTCGCGCGCCGCGCCAGGCACGCTCGCCCTGCCCGAACTGGAAACGCCGGCGCCCGCGATCGAAGCCATGCCGGCATTGCCGCCGCTCGACCCTGCCGCCCTGCCAAGGCGCGACGCCGGCACGCCGGACACGCCCGAGGGCCGCCTGGCCAAGTGGAAGAGTCGCCTGCTCGACCTGACGCTGCGTAACCGCCTGCTCAACTTCAAGCCATCGAAAACCACCTTGCGCGTGCTGTGTCCCGACCTGGCCGCGTTCGAGGACACCCTGGCCGAAGGCAAGGAGTTCAAGCTGCGCGCCAAGCCGCTGATGATGGCGGGCAGCGATACGCGCGACGCGTCCGTGTACGCGGCGCGTAATGGGGCCGATCCGCTCGACGCGCTGGCGCTCGACGCGCTCGGACGCGGCGAGATCATTGTCGATGCGCCGGAAGACGCGCTCGATGCGCGCCTGCTGGAGATCTTCCGCGCTGCCTCGACCGGCCTGGAAGAAGGCGGCGCCAACACCTTGTATCTGGCGTTCGGCTTCCTGCACTGGAAAGAAGAAGTGCAGGCCGAGACCGTGCTGCAGGCGCCGATCCTCCTGGTGCCGGTGACGCTCACGCGCCAATCGGTGCGCAGCGGTTTTCGCTTGACGCGGCATGACGACGACGCGCTCGTCAATCCCACCTTGCTGCAAAAGCTGGCCCAGGATTTCTCGCTCAAGCTGCCGTCGTTCGATGTGCTGCCGGGCGACGACAAGGGCATCGATGTCGGCCGTATCCTGCAGACCTTCCGCCTGCACGTAGGCGAACTGCGCGGCTGGGAAGTCAAGGACACGATCGAGCTCGGGATTTTCTCGTTCACCAAATACCTGATGTGGAAAGACCTGCAGGACCGCCAGCAGCAGCTGCTGCAAAACAGCGTGGTCGCGCACCTGGTCAACAATCCGGGCCAGGCCTATTCGAACGAAGGCATCGGGTTCGATCCGCGCACGCTCGACGACAGCTTCCGCCCGCAGGAAGTGTTCGCGCCGATGCTGTCCGACTCGTCGCAACTGCGCGCGATCCTGGCCGCAAGCGGCGGCAAGAACCTGGTGATTGAAGGCCCCCCCGGCACCGGCAAGAGCCAGACCATCACCAACCTGATCACGCATCTGCTGGCCACTGGCCGCAGCGTGCTGTTCGTGTCCGAAAAAATGGCGGCGCTGGAAGTGGTGCACCGGCGATTGTCGAGCATTGGCCTGGGCGCGTTCTGTCTCGAGCTGCATTCGTCCAAGGCGCGCAAGGCCGATGTGCTCAAGCAGCTCGGCAACGCACTCGATGCGGCGGGCGAACGTAGCGTGCGCGAATGGGAGCGCGAAGCCGAGCGCTTGTGGACGCTGCGCCAGGACCTGAACGGCATGGCCGCTGCCCTGCACCACGTCCACGACAACGACCTCACGGTGTTCGAGGCGATCGGCGCCACTGTCGCGCACCGCGACTGGCAACCGGCCGCGCTACGCTTCGCCGGCCGCGACGCGCACACGCGCGCGCAGCTCGACGCCCTGCGCGAAACCTGCCGCCGCATGGCGACGCTGGCGGGACGGCTCGACACCCTGGCCGACCATCCACTTGCCGCCATCGGTTGGCGCGACTGGACGCCAAGCCGGGAACAAGACCTGCTGCAGGCCGGCGCCACGCTGGAGACGGCCAGCGCGCATTTGCAGGCCGTGACGGCGCAGTATTTCGGCTTGTTGGAGCTCGACGCCGGCGGCCTGGCGCATGCCGAGTTGGCGATCCTCGACGAATTGGCTGACGTGATGCTGGCGGCGCCGCGGGTGCCGGCCGGTGTGGCGCGGACCGCGCACGACGAGGCGGCGCGCAGCCGCCTGGCGACACTTGCGCGCCACGGCGCCGCCCGCAGCGCCGCCTGGAACACGCTCGGCGGCGCCTACCGCGACGACTTCGCGGCGCTCGACGCCGGCGCACTGCGCCAGGAATGGGCAGCCGCCCAGCAGACCTGGTGGCCAAAAAAATGGTTCGCCCAGCGCACCCTGACCGCACGGCTGCGCGCCTGCCGCGCCGACGGTGCGCCGGTCGCAGCCGATGCCGTGCCCGGCCTGCTCGACGCGCTGGCGGTCGTGAATACCGAAGACCGCGTGCTGGAGCGCATGGTGGGCGAAGCGCATGAACTGCTGCAGGATGATTTCAGTGGCGCCGCCACCGACTGGCGCCTGGTCGACGATGCCGGCCTGTGGGCGAGCCGCTTCGCCGACACGGTGCAGCGTCTGGCAGGCGCCGATGCCGAACTGCTGGCGGCCCTGCAGGCACGCCTGGCGCCGCTGGTCGGCGAACAGCGCGCCTTGCTCAAACCGGGCATGGCCACGGCCAATGTCCTGCTGGCCTACCGCGACGCCTGGCGCGGGTTCGAACAACAGCGCGGGCGCGTCGAGCGGCTGGCCGCGGCTGCGCCGCTATGCGCGCCCGACGCCGGCGCCGCACTGGCGCAGGTAGCGGCCACGCTGCAGGGATGGCGCGGCGCGGCGCGCCAGCTGCAACCCTGGTGCCTGTGGCAAGGCGCACGCCAGCTCGCGCTCGAACAAGGCCTGGGCGGCGTCGTGCAGGCGCTGGAAGCCGGCCAGGCACCATTGGCGCAGGTAGCCGAATACTTTGAATTCAGTTATCGCACCTGGTGGCTGCGCGAAGCGATCGGCGCCGAGCCGATTCTACGCACCTTCTCGAGCGCCGACCATGAACGCAAGATCGACGAATTCCGCAGCGCCGACGCGCGCTTCCAGAAGCTGACCGAAAGCTATGTGGCGGCGCGACTGGCGGGCCAGGTGCCGGCCAGCGCCGGCATGGCGCCGAGCGCCGATTCCGAAATGGGTAAGCTGCGGCGTGAACTGCAAAAGCAAAAAAAGCACATGCCGATCCGCCAGCTGGTGCAGAACCTGCCGACCTTGATGCCGCGCCTCAAACCGTGCATGCTGATGTCACCGCTGTCGGTGGCGCAGTACCTGGACGCCAATCACGCCCAGTTCGACGTAGTGATCTTCGATGAAGCGTCGCAGATCCCGGTGTGGGATGCGGTGGGCGCAATCGCGCGCGGGCGCCAGCTGGTGTGCGTGGGCGACACCAGGCAGCTGCCGCCAACGAGCTTCTTCAACCGTGGCGACAGCGACGATGACAACGGCCAGGATGGCGAGCTGCAAGACCTCGAGAGCATCCTCGACGAATGCCTTGGCATCGGCCTGCCGAAGCTCACGTTGCAATGGCACTACCGCAGCCGCCATGAAAGCCTGATCGCGTTCAGCAACGCCACCTATTACGACAACGCACTGGTAACGTTCCCGTCGCCGTTCACCGAAGACACCGGGGTGCGCTTCCAGCGCGTTCAGGGCGTGTACGACCGCGGCGGATCACGTTCCAACCGCTTTGAAGCCGAAGCGATCGTGCGCGCGGTCGAGGCGCATTACCTCGACCCGGCACAGCGTCGCCGCAGCGTCGGCGTGGTCACCTTCAATCAGGCGCAGCAAAGCCTGATCGAGCGCATGCTCGACCAACGCCGGCGCGCCGTGCCGCAGCTCGACGCGGCGCTGGCGCAGGCCACGCAAGAGCCGCTGTTCATCAAGAACCTCGAAAACGTGCAGGGCGACGAGCGCGATGTCATCTACTTCTCGATCACCTACGGTCCCGATGCGGCGGGCAAGGTCAGCCTGAACTTCGGCCCGCTCAATCTCGACGGCGGCCACCGCCGCCTGAACGTGGCGATCTCGCGCGCGCGCCAGAACGTGGTCATCTTCAGCACCTTGATGCCGGAGCAGATCGATCTGTCGCGCGTGCGCGCCAGCGGCGTGCGCGACTTGAAGCACTACCTGGAATTCGCGATTCGCGGACCGCGCGCGCTGGCCGAGCAAAGCATGCCGACCGGGCGCGAGCCGGACAGCCCGTTCGAAGCGCAAGTCATTGCGCTCTTGCGCCAGCATGGCTGGGACGCCCATCCGCAAGTCGGCGTGTCGGGCTACCGGATCGACATCGGCGTGGTCGACCCGCGCGCGCCGGGCCGCTATCTTCTTGGCGTCGAGTGCGACGGGGCGACCTACCACTCCGGCGCCACCGCGCGCGACCGCGACCGCCTGCGCCAGCACGTGCTCGAAGGCCTGGGCTGGGAGCTGCACCGCATCTGGTCGACCGACTGGTGGCTCGACCCGGATGCGCCGGCGCGCCGCTTGCTGGCGCGGCTCGAACACCTGGTCAGTCAGCCGCTGGAACAGGCGCCGGCGCCGGTCGAGCAGATCGTCGAGCCAGAGCAGGTTACGCAAGTGGAAGCGGCGCCGGTCGAAGAAGCTGCCGCACCGAGCCTGCCGGTGTACCGCGTCACGCCGCTCGAGCGCGGCGAGCCGGACGATTTCCACCAACGCGCCGCATTGGCCAGCTTGCGCGCGCAGCTGGTCAACGCGATCGAGCTCGAAGGCCCGATCCTGCAAGAGCTGCTGTTCCGGCGCGTGGCGCGCGCCTGGGGCCAGGCGCGCATGAGCCGGCGCATCGAAGAACTCTTGACGCGCCTGGCGCCGTATCCGGCCCGTGCCGGCGCCGACGGCGTCAACGTCTACTGGCCGCGCGCCGCTGACCCGGCTGCGTGGGAGGGCGTGCGCATCCCGTCGGACGAGCCGGAATCGCGCCGCGCGATCGACGAGATCAGCCTGGAGGAACTGGGCAACGCCGCCATCCACGTATTGCAGCGCCAGGGCGGCACCGCGCCGGAGAGCCTGGCGCGCGCCGTGTGCCGGCTGTTCGGTATCGCGCGCACCACGGCCGACGCCGAGGCGCGCATCTTGAAGGCGCTGGCAAGCGGCCGCGCCGCCGCCTGCATCAGCGTCGACAATGGCGTGGCGCGCTGCGAGAGCTGAAAGCCCGCGCCGTCCCGGCTTGACACCGGGGCGGCTTACGGCCACCATGCGCTGCTTTTACCAGTATCGGAGTCAGACATGTCCACGCAGATCGCACAACTTACACTGGTCGTCGCCATCGACGCCCAAAACGGCATCGGCGTCGACAACCAGCTGCCCTGGCACCTGCCCGAAGACCTGGCGCACTTCAAGCGCGTCACGCTTGGCAAACCGGTGATCATGGGCCGCAAGACCTTCGACTCGATCGGCCGCCCTTTACCGAAACGGCGCAACATCGTCGTCACCCGCAACGCAGAGTGGTCGCACGACGGCGTGCAGCGCGCAGCGTCGCTCGAGGACGCGATCGCGCAACTGGACGGCGAAGCAGCCAGCATCATCGGCGGCGCCCAGATCTTCGACAGCGCGATGAATGTGGCTGACAGCATGATCGTCACCCACATCGATCACGCGTTCAAGTGCGACACCTTCTTCCCGCCGATCGACCCGGCGGTATGGCTGGAAACCGCGCGCGAAACGCATCGCGACGCGGCCAATGGCGTCGATTACGCCTTCGTCACCTACGCGCGCCGTGCCCAGTCCGAACCGCAGGCCAGCTAGAGTGCGCCGCCGATCGCGTTCTCTGGCTAAGCTGACAAAATAATTGCACCGGAATCCGCGATTTCTGCGAAAATCCGCTTCTCATTTTTACCCGGTGCCGTGGGGCGGCCGGGCCTGTCCGGATGACCCGGCAAGGGCCCGCCGCCGACACGGCGCTTCGCTTTGGAGCTGTCGATGAAATTTCGTTTCCCCATTGTCATCATTGACGAGGACTTCCGCTCGGAGAACACCTCCGGTCTTGGCATTCGCGCGCTCGCTGCCGCGATGGAACAGGAAGGCATGGAGGTCGTCGGTGTGACCAGCTATGGCGACCTGTCCCAGTTCGCCCAACAGCAGTCGCGCGCATCCGCTTTCGTGCTCTCGATCGACGACGAGGAATTCGGCGGCGGCTCGATTGAAGAAACCGATTCGGCCCTGCTCGGCCTGCGCGCGTTTGTGAAGGAAATCCGTCACAAGAACGCCGACATCCCGATCTATATCTACGGCGAGACCCGCACCAGCCGCCACATCCCGAACGACATCCTGAAGGAGCTGCACGGCTTCATCCACATGTTCGAGGACACGCCGGAATTCGTGGCGCGCCACATCATCCGCGAAGCCAAGGCCTATCTGGACAGCCTGGCGCCGCCGTTCTTCCGCGCGCTGGTCAACTACGCGTATGACGGTTCGTACTCGTGGCACTGCCCGGGCCACTCGGGCGGCGTGGCGTTCCTGAAGAGCCCTATCGGCCAGATGTTCCACCAGTTCTTCGGCGAGAACATGCTGCGCGCCGACGTCTGCAACGCGGTCGAGGAACTCGGCCAACTGCTCGACCACACCGGCCCGGTCGCCAAATCCGAACGCAACGCCGCGCGCATCTACAGCGCCGACCATTGCTACTTCGTGACCAACGGCACCTCGACCTCGAACAAGATGGTGTGGCACTCGACCGTCGCCCCGGGCGACATTGTCGTGGTCGACCGTAACTGCCACAAGTCGATCCTGCACTCGATCATCATGTGCGGCGCGATCCCCGTGTTCCTGATGCCGACCCGGAATCACCTCGGCATCATCGGTCCGATCCCGCTCGAGGAATTCACGCCCGAATCGATCGCACGGAAAATCGAAGCGAATCCGTTCGCGCGCAACGCCGTCAACAAGAAGCCGCGCATCCTGACCATCACCCAGTCGACCTACGACGGCGTGGTGTACAACGTCGAGACCCTGCGCGAAATGTTGGACGGCAAGATCGACACCCTGCACTTCGACGAAGCCTGGCTGCCGCACGCCACCTTCCACGACTTCTACAAGAACATGCACGCGATCGGCCAGAACCGCCCGCGCGCCAAGGAGTCGATGATCTTCTCGACCCAGTCGACGCACAAACTGCTGGCCGGCCTGTCGCAGGCGTCGCAAGTGCTGGTGCGCGAGTCCGAATCGGTCAAGCTCGACCAGGACGCCTTCAACGAAGCGTACCTGATGCACACGTCGACTTCGCCGCAGTATTCGATCATCGCTTCGTGCGACGTCGCCGCGGCGATGATGGAAGCGCCGGGCGGCACCGCCCTGGTCGAGGAATCGATCCTGGAAGCGCTCGACTTCCGCCGCGCGATGAAGAAGGTCGACGCCGATTTCGGCGACGACTGGTGGTTCAAGGTCTGGGGACCGGACAAGTTTTCGGAAGAAGGCATCGGCACCCAGGACGACTGGATGATCCGCGCCGAAGAAACCTGGCACGGCTTCGGCAACCTGGCGCCGGGCTTCAACATGCTCGACCCGATCAAGGCCACCGTCGTGACCCCGGGCCTGGACCTGTCGGGCCAGTTCGGCGAGACCGGCATCCCGGCCTCGATCGTGACCAAGTACCTGGCCGAACACGGCGTGATCATCGAGAAGTGCGGCCTGTACTCGTTCTTCATCATGTTCACGATCGGCATCACCAAAGGCCGCTGGAACACCCTGGTGACGGCGCTGCAGCAGTTCAAGGACGACTACGACCGCAACGCCCCGATGTGGCGCGCGATGCCGCAGTTCGCCTCGGCCAACCCGCGCTACGAAACCCGCGGCCTGCGCGACCTGTGCACCGAGATCCACACGTTCTATGCGCAGCGCGACGTGGCGCGCCTGACGACCGAGATGTACCTGTCGGACATGATCCCGGCCATGAAGCCGTCGGACGCGTTCGCCAACATGGCGCACCGCCGCATCGAGCGCGTGGCGATCGACGAACTGGAAGGCCGCATCACGGCGATCCTCTTGACGCCTTATCCGCCGGGCATTCCGCTGTTGATCCCGGGCGAGCGCTTCAACCGCACGATCGTCGATTACCTGCGCTTCGCACGTGACTTCAACGAGCGCTTCCCGGGCTTCGAGACCGACGTGCACGGTCTGGTCAAGCGCGAGGTGGATGGCAAGCGCGGGTACTTCGTCGACTGCGTGATGCAGGATGCGGAGAACGCGCAAGTCGTTTGAATGCGATCTGCCCGATGTAAAAAAAACCCGGAGCGATCCGGGTTTTTTTTCGTGGTGCCGTTTGATGTCGACGCTGCGCTTGCAAACTTGGCTCCCCGCCAAGGGGACCCGGGTTCGATCCACAGCCACCCCATCACGTCTTCGGCAACGTCACTCCACTCTGTCCCTGGTACTTGCCGCCACGGTCCTTGTACGAGGTTTCGCACACTTCATCGCTCTCGAAGAACAGCACCTGCGCGCAGCCTTCGCCGGCGTAGATCTTGGCCGGCAGCGGCGTGGTGTTCGAAAATTCCAGCGTCACATAGCCTTCCCACTCCGGCTCGAACGGCGTCACGTTGACGATGATGCCGCAGCGCGCGTAGGTCGATTTGCCGAGGCACACGGTCAGCACGTTGCGCGGGATGCGGAAGTATTCGATGGTGCGCGCCAGCGCGAACGAATTCGGCGGAATGATGCAGACATCGCTCTTCACATCGACGAACGAATTCGAATCGAAGTTCTTGGGGTCGACGATGGTGCTGTTGATGTTGGTGAACACCTTGAATTCGTCGGCGCAGCGGATATCGTAGCCGTACGACGAGGTGCCGAACGAGATGATGCGGCGGCCGTCCTGCTCGCGCACCTGCTGCGGCTCGAACGGCTCGATCATGCCCGTACTTTCGGCCATGCGGCGGATCCATTTGTCGCTCTTGATTGTCATTGTCGGTTTCCAGGCAGGGAGAAAATCCCGCGATTTTACGCGATTTGCCGGCCTCTCCGCCAGTTCAGGCGGCGCCGAGCAGCCGTTCGATCATGGCCTGCGTCAGGCGCGCCGTCTCGCCAGGCTTTTCCAGCGGGTACAAATGGCTGCCTTCGATCATGACCAGGTTCGGGCCCACGAGTTTGCGCGTCGGCCCCAGCGTGGCCTGGCGCAGCTCTTGCGAATCGGTGCCGGCGATGAAGCCGACCGGCACCGCGAACGGTTGCCGCAGCACCTTGCCCATGCGGTGCGGCAGCGTGGCGTAGATCGCGGTCTCGACGTCGCGCGTGAAGCGCAGGGTGACGCCGTCGGCGTGCGGCGCCAGCCCGTGCTCGAGATAATCGTCCAGCGCGCCCGGGGCCCAGGCCTGGAAGATCGGCTTGGCGCTGAAGTGGCTGTAGGCGGCCTCGCGGCTCGGCCACAGGTTGCGCCGCTTGTACGAGAAACGCGCGGGCGAGAGCCGCTCGCCGTAGCCGAAGCGCTTGGCGATGCGCCACGCCAGAGCGCGCCAACCGCCCACCACCGGCGAATCGAGCATCACCACGCAGCGCGCCAGGTCCGGGCGGCGCGCGGCCGCCATTGCGCACAGCATGCCGCCCAGCGAGTGGCCGACCAGGATTGCCGCTTGGCCGTAGACCTCCAGATGCGACACCAGTTCGTCGACCAGCGTCTCCCAGCCGTCGCCGACCGGATAGCGCGGATCATGGCCGTGCATGTCCAGTGTGCGCACGTCGTAGTGTTCGGACAGCGCCTCCAGCAAACGGCCGTAGGTGCCGGCCGGGTAGCTGTTCCCGTGGGCGAAGTGCAGCAGCGGTTTGGCAGTGGACATGGGTGCGGGGCGGTGGTGGATCGACGGTCCATTGTACGAGCCTCGCGCCGCCCCGCGTACCCCATTAGAGTGAAACGCCTACTACCAGCGTCGCCACATAGCCCTGGCTCGGATTGCCGGTCATGCTCGCCATCTGCAGCGCGCTGCCGTCGCTGAACACGTTGTCGCTGGCGTAGCTGATGCGCGCCAGGTGGCTTACGCTGCTGGCGTAGCCGCTGGCCGTATAGGCTTGGTTCAGCGTCGCCAGCGGGAAGGTGAACTGCGACGTCTTGACCCGGTTGACCGCACTGCCGGCCTTGGCCAGGCTTGGGAACACCTCGAAGTGCACGTGCGGCATGCGTCCGTCATAACAGCCCGGGAAGACGGTGCTGAAGCTGACCCAGCCTTCGCTGTCGGCTTCCTGTACGCCGCGCAGGTAGTTCTCGTTCACGATGCCATTCGAGTACATCGAATAGCCGCCCTCGCGCGTGCAGTGCCACAGGTACAGCGCGGCGCCTGGCGCCAGCGTGCAGCCGGTGGCCACGTTCACCAGTTGCAGGCGGATGGTGAGCGGCACGCCCGCAGCCACGCCGGTGGCGCCGGCGACGCTGGCGCGGATGTCGCTGCGCACGATGCCCGACAAGGTCAGCGCATTGGCCACGCCGTTGGCGTTGCGGTTGGTGCCGTCGCCCGGATACGGGCCGCCGGTTTCTTCCGGGATAATCGAGCACGCTGCGCTGCTGACGGGGGTGGCGCCGCCGCCGGTGGTGGTCGAGGCAGTGATGCCGAAGCCGTCGTCGCTGGTGCCGCCGCAACCGGCCAGCGGCAGCATGCCGGTGCCGGCGCCGGCGCCGGCCAACAGCCAGCGCAGCCACTGGCGGCGGCTGGCCGGTTGCGCCAGCAGGCGTTCAAGGTCGGCGCCGAGGCCCCGGTCATGGTCGTGCATGGTGTGCTCCTGTGTGTTGGAGGCGCCATTGTGTTGCGCGCCGATGTAAAGCGCGGCCAAGCGGCGTAAATCGGCGTAAAGCCAGGCGCGCAATAGCAGACCGGCAGCGCGCGCTTTGCTATCCTGTGGCCATGAATCACGTTTTACTCATCGACGACGACGTCGAACTGGTCGGCATGTTCGCCGAATACCTGGCGCAGGAAGGCTTCCAGGTCACCACCGTGCACAATGGCGAAGACGGGGTGCGCGAGGCGCTCGGCAACCGCCACGCGATCGCCATCCTCGACGTCATGATGCCGGGCATGAGCGGCATCGAGGCGCTGCGCCAGATCCGCGCAGCCAGCCGCATCCCGGTCCTGATGCTGACCGCGCGCGGCGACGACGCCGACCGCATCCTGGGGCTGGAACTGGGCGCCGACGACTACGTCGCCAAACCGTGCACCCCGCGCGAACTGACCGCACGCGTGCGCGCCATCCTGCGCCGCACCCATGCCACCCAGGACAACGGCCCTGGCGTCACGCTCAGCGTCGGCAAGCTGACCATGGTGCCCGAACAGCGCCGCGCGAGCTGGGACGGCAAGCAGATCGACCTGACCAGCACCGAATTCAACCTGCTCGAAGTCCTGGCGCGCAACGCCGGACGGCCGGTGAGCAAGAACGAACTGTCCGAGCAGGGACTGGGCCGGCCGCTGGCGCGGTTCGATCGCAACATCGACGTCCACCTGAGCAGCCTGCGCCACAAGCTCGGCCCCCTGGCCGACGGCCGCTCGTGCCTGCAGACGATCTACCGCCAGGGCTACCAGCTGATCCGCGACTGATGGGACGCCTGTTCTGGAAGTTCTTCCTGTCGATTTTGCTGGCCCAGGTGGCGGCCACGATCGGCATCGGCGGCGCCTTCTGGCTGCGCGACCAGGCGCGCCAGCGCCCTGCCCCGACGCTCGACAGCGGTCCGCCGGCCGCGATTGCGCTCGATGCCGCCGCGGCCACGCTGCGCTATGGCGGGGTGCCGGCGCTGCGGCGCATGGTGGGCGAGCTACGCCGTCCGCAGGTGTACGTGCTCGACCAGCAGCGGCGCGACCTGCTGGGCCGCGCCGTGCGTCCCGAGCTGCTGGCGCAGGTCGAGCGCATCCTGCTTGAGGACAGCGCCGACAGCGAAAGCGCGGCGCGCCGCATGACAGCGCCCGATGGCGCGCAATATGTGGTGTTCGCATCGCGCGTCTATGGCCAGGGCCGCCCGCAAGGCGCGCGTGGGCGGCGCCCCGATGGACCGGGCCTGATGCCGGGCATGGACCCGGGCTTCGGGCGTCGCATCGGCCAGATCGCCGGCATTGTCGCGGCGGTGCTGGCCAGCCTGCTGTTCGCGGCGCTGCTGGCCTGGTATTTTTCGCGCCCGATCCGCGCCCTGCGCAGCGCCTTCGAGGCGGCGGCGGCCGGCGACCTGGCGCCGCGTTTCGAAGGCTCGCACAAGGGCGGCGATGAACTCAGTGACCTGGGACGCGATTTCGACCGCATGAGCGGCCGCCTGCGCGCGTTGATGGACGGCCAGCGGCGCTTGCTGCACGACGTCTCGCACGAACTGCGCTCGCCGCTGGCGCGCCTGCAGGCGGCGGTCGGCCTGGCGCACCAGCAGCCGGACAAGGTCGCCAATTCGCTCGAGCGCATCGAGCGCGAAAGCATCCGCATGGACAAGCTGGTGGGCGAGCTGCTGACGCTGTCGCGCCTGGAAGCCTCGCCCGACGTGGTGCGGCGCGAGCCGGTCGACCTGACCGAACTGGTCGATGCGATCGTGGCCGATGCCCGCTTCGAGGTGGCGCAGGGCGGCGCCGGCGCCATGCAGATTCTTCTCGATGTCGCGACAAATACTGCCTTGCAGGTCGATGGCGACCCCGACCTGCTGTGGAGCGCAATCGAGAACGTGGTGCGCAATGCGGTCAGACACGGCGCCGCCGGCGGACAAGTGATGGTGACGTTGGGTGCAGAAGGCGGCAGCGCCTGCGTCGAGGTGCTCGACCGCGGACCGGGTATCGCACCGAACGATCTGGCCTCGATCTTCGAACCGTTCTTCCGCTCCGGCGCGTCGGCCTCCGGCGTGGACGGGCACGGGCTGGGATTGGCGATCGCCCAGCGCGTGACCACAGCGCACGGCGGACAGATCATCGCGGCCAACCGCGCCGGCGGCGGCTTGCGGGTAAGGTTCGTGCTGCCGCGCGCCTGACGGCGATCGGCAAGATGGATGACGGCGTCGCCCTGATCGACGTCGCCACCGCCTTCACGACGTCGAACGAATGGCTCGCCATGTACGGCGCCGCGCCGAGCCACCGCGAGCTGCTGACCAAGGTCTACACCAACGTGCTGCCCCGCGCGCCGGACCCGGGCGGCGTCGACTTCTACCTCGGCCACCTCGAGAGCGGCGCCGTGTCGAGCGCGGCGCTGCTGCTCGACATCAGCCAGAGCCGCGAGAACGGGGAAGCGCTGGCGCAAATCATCGGCGCCGGGATCGCCTGTACCGCGGTGGCGTGACGCGGGTTCAGCGTCCGTGCCAGTAACGGGCCCTGGTGTCGCGCCAGGCGCTGGCCTCGATGCCGGGGCCAGCGCCAAACTGCAGCGTGATCGCGCCGCGCTGGTCGGTGCGCATGCGTTCGA
>Ga0265798_10000441_pt1 | contig 71147 bp, 81 predicted proteins | sample P3T30metagenome_FD_192430 | JGI IMG/M metagenome (GOLD analysis project Ga0265798, IMG submission 192430) | Plant litter microbial communities from East Loma Ridge, Irvine, California - P3 T30 | ecosystem: Environmental > Terrestrial > Plant litter > Unclassified | place: USA: California... | reverse complement strand
GGTGAGGGTGCCGCAGTTGCCGACGATGATCGTGTGGGCGCGCATGTGCTTGCTGCGCTTCCCGTCGAGCGTGTAGCGCAGGCGGAGCTGGTTGCGGTCGAAGACGACCTTCGCGATCGCGGCGACGTAGGCGAGGGGGCCGATCTTCGCCTTGAGGCCCTCGTCCGTGGCGGCGAGCATCTTCGCGTCGATGCCGGCGCCGGCCATCACGAGGAACGCGTGGCTGCTGGTCGCGCCGTCGACGTGCGTGATGCGGATGGTGCCGAGGTCCACGCCTCGCACCTGGCCGGTGAAGGCGGTGTGGATGGAGTGCTCGAGGTCGTCGAGCGTGAGCTTCATGTTCCGCGCGAGGAGGTTGCCGGTGCCGGAGGGGAGCAGCGCCATCTCCACGTCGAGCTCGTCGACGACCTCCGCGATGGCGCGCACCGTGCCGTCTCCCCCTGCGGCAATGATGAGCGTCGCACCGGCCTCGACGGCTGCGGTGGTCGCACCGCGTCCGGGATCCTCCTTCGAGGTCGGGAAGTACAGCGTCTCCGGCCAGCCCGCCGCCTGCTGTTCGGCTGCGACGACGGCCTTGACCGCGTCGAGGTCGATCTTGATCGGGTTGTAGACGACGGCAGCGAGCTGAGGTCGCGACGGAGTGGGCGAGGTCATGTGGTCCTTCATCGAACGTGGTGATGCGGGAGCGGGTGGGGCAGAGCGACCACGAAGGCCCTCCGCGGTGCGGAGGGCCTTCGTGGGGTGGTCGGCGGCGGGCGCCTGGAGCTGGACTAGCGGCGGTTCGCGGTCTCGTCGCGGTCGTAGTACTCGCGGCTGCCGGACTTCGCGATGCCGCGGCTGATCATGTAGCCGACGGTCAGCACGGTCGCGTAGAGCCACGCGTGGTCAGCACCGAAGCCCTGGCCGTCGTCGCCGTTGTCGATGACGGCCGACGCGACGAAGATCCCGATGAGGATCGCGATGTACGCGAAGAACTCGGTGGTCTTGAACGACGCCTTGGTCTCGGTGGAGAGGCGGCGCGTGGTGCCGGTCGTGGTGGGGGTGTTGCTCATGGAGGCAGTCCTCTGTGTCTAGCCGCGATGCGAGGTGTCGCTTCACGTGCAAACCCAACGCTAACGAATGTTTAGGACACAAATTGATGGTCTGCTACTTATTTCAGAGGCTTGACGAGGTGGGGGAGCACGTGTAAAGACGACCACGAGCGGGGGGTGTCGAATCGGGAGTGCAGGATGAGCGGGCGCTTCGGAATGTGAAGCGCGCGGCACTGCGTCCGCCGGTTGCCTCGGTTGAGCTGTCGGTTCAAGCTCGTGGTGAGGAAGCTGTGCGTGGGTCGTCAGCTGTGGGGCATGCAGGGCCCGTGCCGACGTGTCGGGGACACTGCGTGTTGCTACGAAGCGGGCTCTTCCTGGCCTGTCTGAGTCGTCGCGCTGCGCATGGATTCGATGAAGAGCTGCAGACGCTCTCGTTCGGCGTGGGTCAACCCGATGTCGCGATTGACCTGATCTCGGATCTCGCGGAGCTCTGGGATGAGTTCACGGCCGGTGTCGGTCAATGTCACCATGACGCGGCGCTCGTCTTCTCGAGCGCGGGTCCGGGTGATGTAGCCCAGGATCGTGAGCCGTTTCAGCATCGGTGTCATGGTCCCGCCCGTGAGGGCGAGACAGTCGCTGATCTCTCCGAACGAGTGCGTCTGGCCGTCGTCGAGGGTCAGCAGCACGAGGTACTGCGGATGCGTCAGCCGCAGACGCCGGAGGACCGGGCGATACATGGCCACAGCTGCACGGGCCGCCGCCGGCAGCAGGACGCCCGTCTTCGCGTGCAGGAGGTCGTGTGACCGCTGACTCATGTGCTCACCTCGTGCGTCGATCGACGCCCGGATGGCCCCTGTGCTGATCACTGTATGTCGTGCCGATCAGGAGGCCGGCGGATGCACGCAAGTCCAGGGTGAGGTAAGTCCTCGCACGGTTCTCATCGGCTGGATGCCGGTACGGAGAGGGGGCGACAGTGGTGGACTCGTTGGGTCGCGCTCCCGAGGGCCAAGTGAGGGGAGCCGGACCCTCCTGCCTTCAAGGGGGATCTGGGGTCACATCGAGGAGCTTTCCGTGATCATCTGTTCACGCGTCGAGCTGCCGCCGCACCTGTTCGCTGATCGCTTCCAGCTGAGGAAGCAGCGTCACCCCGGACGGGGTCATCGATACCAGGCCTCGACGCGGGTCCGTTCGCAGTTGCCCCCATCGGATGAGCCCCCGGTCGTCCAGACCCGCCAACGCGGAGGCGACGCCTTGTTCCGGTAGCGCGATGCGGGCGGCGAGGTCAGTGACTGGATGGTCCCGTCCGTCTTCGAGCGCTAACAGGACCGTGTACTCGGCATGCGAGAGGCCGAGAGGGGCCAGCAGCGGGCGGTAGAGGGCCAGGGCTTCGCGGGCGGCGGCTCGGGCGAGGAAGCCCACGTCATGGTGCAGCAGCTTGATGCGTCCGTCGCTCACGGGTGGCGGGTCCTCGCGGTGCGGGATCGGTCGGCAGGGCGCGGTTCCGGTATCAGTTGCAGGCCGGTGGGGGTGTTCGCGGCGGCCATGAGCTGTTCGATCCATTCCTCGTTGATGGCTGCTTGGCGGCTGCCGAGGAACTTGAACCGGATGGCGAGTTCGGGAGCGATCCACACGGAACCGCGGCCGCTTCCCTGCGCTGCGGGTGTCGTCCAGTGGAAGGGGAAGCGCTCGCCTCGGTGGAGCTTCGTGTAGATGACGATTTGCAGGTGCGCCAGTGTGCGGTCATTGATGTCGATGTGGATGCCGGAGTCGTAGATGAGCTGGCCCATGGTGCTGCTTCCGTCGTGGTGATGCCGACGGGAACCCCGCGGCCGATCGCACGTCAGGCGCAGAAAAAATGACGTCCTGTGGACGTCATCGAGTGCGGGTCAGTTCGTGTCGATCATGCGACCCAGGGTCTGGGGGTCATGAGAAGTCTAGGGAAAAGCAATCGCTACTTGTCCGCGTTCGCGTAGTTGCCGGCGACCGAACCTGCGTGCGTTGTTCTGGGCAGCTTCGTCGGCGCGGCTTCCTACTTGGTCAACCCTTTGCCCGTAGTCGGGGAGACGCCCTCGGCTTCGGTGTATTCACGTCCATCTCCGTCGCGGTGGTCTCACCTGCTTCGTTACCGGTTGAGACGCAGGCCTCACCGTCGGCTACTGCGCGGCGATCCTCAGCGTGGGCTGCGCCGTGGTGACCGGCGCTGTTCTCGTCTCCCTCACGGCACTTGCGGGTGACGAGTCCCGCGACCAGATTGCTCGGGCTACACCTCCCGCGGGAGGGCCTCGTCCGGGTTTCGGCGGAGGGCTGTCGTTGACGTGTTGTCGGAGGTGACTCGACGTGCAGCGGTAGGGGTGATGGCGCTACTGGAAGCTGCCCTGCTCTTCGGGCTGGGATTGCTCTGTCTGCGTGGGTGTGGTGCGTGTGCGTCGGGTCCGCCGGGTTGATGTGCCGGGGGCTCGTGCACCGGTGGCGCGAAGGTCTTTCTCGGACCAACCGGCAGTCAGCGCGGCCGTCCATGCGCGCTCGTGGGCCGCTCGTGCGTCTCGTGCACGCTCTTCTGCGGCGTCACTTTCATTCGCGGCACTAGTGAGAGTGACGACGACATTCACGCGTCGATCGACGTCACGTTCCAGCATCTCGCGTGCTCGCTGGGCTACTTCTTCCGGGGAGGCCGCTGCGTCTGTCATGTCCGTCAGGTTAACCGTCACTTCGTACCTGCACCACCCCCCGCTCGTCGGCCTACCAGCGAGCGGTCCCCGTGCACCACATCACCATGCCTGTGTCACATGCTCGTGGAGCAAGCTAAAGACTTGGGTGCCCCAACTCATGCGCCGGTCTTCCGCGTCGCGTCGTCGCCGGGCATACTGGCCGTATGGTCCCCGCCTCAGTGGGCGGGTTCGCTGCGCTGGGCCGAAGGGATGGTGGTGCTCGTGTCCGAGCCGAGAGAGCACCGCCTGTTCGGACGGAAGCGCCAGGCGAACGCCCCGGCGGGGGAGAAGCGAGAGCACCGGCACGTCGTGAAGTTGACCGACGAGCAGGAAGTGCAGATCGCGGCCCGAGCTGCCGTACGGGAGGTCTCGATTCCCCGGCTCCTGGTGGAGGCGGCGTTGAACGAGCACGTCGTCATCAGCTCGGAATGGAAGGCGGCCGCAGCGGACATCATGGATCTGCGGTCCAAGCTCGGCTACACCGCCAACAACATCAACCAGCTCGCGAAGTTCGCCAACAGCGAGGGGCGCTTCCCTGCCGAGGCCGAGGCGGCTCTCGCGGAGTACAGCGCGCTCCTTCCGCAGATCCAGGCCGCCGTCGCGAGGGTGGCGGCGCTGTGATCGCGAACGTCACGCGAGGCAGCCGCATGGGTGGGCTCATGTCGTACTTGCAGGGCGAAGGGCGCGCGAACGAGCACACCGACCCGCACCTGGTCGCCGGCAACTCCGCCATCGTCACCATGCACGGCTACGGAGTGCTGGACCGCGCAACGGCGCTGGCCATCGCTGAGGATCTTGACGAGCCGCGGCGGGTGTTCGGCACGGAGATCACCCGCAACGAGAAGACGGTCGACCCCGAGACGGGTGCGACGTCGACTCGTCGTGTCGCAGCCGATGTGTGGCACGCATCGCTGTCGATAGTCGCGCGCGAGGGAGAGCTCACGGATGAGAAGTGGGCAGCCATCAGCGAGCGATTCATGGAGAAGATGGGCTACGCCGGCCAGGAGATCGGCAAGGCCGATTGCCGCTGGGTCGCAGTGCGTCATGGCCTGTCGAAGAACGGCAACGACCACGTGCACGTCGCCGTGTCCCTGGTCCGCGAGGACGGGACGAAGGCGAGCACGCACCTCGACTACGCGCGAGCGCAGAAGGCCACCCGGGAGCTTGAGCGCGAGTTCGGTCTCGAGCTACTGCACGACTCCGAGCGCACCGTCGCGCAGCGCGGCGAGCGACCGGGGGAGCGGGAGTCCGCGGCCCGCCGCGGCGCCGTCGAAGTCGACGCGAAGCGCCTCGAGCGCACCGTCCGCGCAGCCGCCGGCGCGTCTCAGGATGAGGCGGAGTTCGTCCGCCGTGTCCGCCGCGACGGTGTCCTCATCCGCCCCCGCTACGCCGCCGGCCGTGACGACGTCGTCGCCGGCTACTCGGTGGCGCTGCGCCCCGAGAAGGGGCAGTCGGTGGTGTGGCACGGAGGCGGGCGCCTGGCTCGCGATCTGACTCTCCCGGAGCTTCGGAAGAGCTGGCCCGACAGGCCCGAGACGGCAACCGCGGCCGTCGCCGAGTGGCAGGCCACGGCGAAGAACCCGTGGGCCTACAAGCCCGTCGCGCCCGGACGTGAAGAGGGCGAGATGCGCCCGGAGCTCTTCCAGGCGTACGCCAACGACATGGTGCGCCTGCACGAGTACATCGCCAAGATCGACCCCAACGACCACGCCACCTGGGCGCACGTCGCGCGCGACACCTCCGCCGCCTACGCAGCCTGGTCTCGCCGCCTCGAGACCACGCCCGGGCCGCTAGCGGACGCCGCCCGGACGCTCGCCCGCGCGTCGCAGCTCCGCGCATCCGAGAGCACGCCGCGGCCGCCGCAGATGCCGTCGATGGTGAACACCACAGCGCTGATCCTCGCGCAGGCGAGGAAGGGCAAGAACGCCGCCGCAGAGGCGCTGCTGTTCCGCCACCTCGTCCAGACGACGGTCGCGATCGGGAAGGCAGCGAAGGCGTCCGGTGATGCTCGCGTGGCGAGTGAGACGGCGACCGCGATCCGGGAGCGCCTCACCCTGGTCCGCGACGGCTACACGGCGCAGATCCGCGCGAACGACGTCGCGGCCCTCCCGGCGGCGGACCGTGCAGTGTTGCAGCGCGCCGCAGCGGGCAGCGGCATGGGATCGCCTGTGCCGACGAAGCTCACGCCGGGGGTCACGCCGACCGTCGACGTACCCACCACACGCAAGCCCGCCGCGCCTGAGCGCGACGGCCACGAAAGATAACGGGGAGGATCACCATGACCGACCAAGGAGACGGCATCGACGAGGAGCTGTCCAGCGCAGCACGCATCGCGATCACGGTCGCCGCACAGATGGCGCAGAACCTCTCGCGTGCTCGCGAGGAAATCGCCCGTGACGCGCAGCGCCGCTCGGAGCAGGAGCAGCGCGAGTTGCAGGCCCGATTCGCGGCCGAACGCGACGCCGCCGGTGCCCGTCTCGCCGTCGTCGAGGCCCCCGCGTTCTGGGAGACGTCGACCGTGAAGGCGCAGGCCGCGATGTACGAGACGGCAGAGCAGTGGAAGAACTTCGACCCCCGCGCGCAGGCGGCGTCGGAGACGATTGCACGCGAGTTCCAGCAGCGATACGGCGTCGACGTGACCGACCCGGAAGCGAACCTGGATGACGTGCGCACGGCCCTCGCACGGGCCGAGGTCGAGCGCGCCGAGGCCGCCCAAGCGGCGCAGAACGCGCAGGCCGAGAGCGGCGGCCGCGGTGAGACGGCCGTCGAGCTCACGCTCGCCGAGCAGGCCCTCGCCGAGGCCGAACGGCTCGACACCCGCGCCGCCGACGAGCGGGTCGACGCCTCCGCCGGCACGGGTGACAACACCGACCGCAGCGCGGACCAGTCGCGCATCGACCAGGCGGCCGCGCTCGAGCTCCAAGCCCGCGAGTACGACCAGCAGGCAGACGCCGGCGGCACCCCCACGCAGCTCCGGGACGAGCTGCGGGAGCTTGCCGGCGACGCCCGCGCCCAGGCGCAGCTCTACCGCACCGACGCGGAGACCAGCCGTGACACAAATGCCCCGCAGCAAGCCGCGCACGCGAGCGCGGAGGTGAACGCCGCCAGCGACCAGGGTCGCGCCCACGCGGAGCACAGCGTTGGTGAGGTGAAGTACGACAGCGCCGAGCGTCGGGCGGGCATGGCCGCGCAGATGAGCGAGCAGGGCATCCCACAGGAAACCATCAACGTCCGCATGCGGCACGAGGTCGCGCAGGGCCGACCGGCTTTCGAGGCACCTGCCCAGGGACAGCATGTCGACGTTCCGCAGACCAAGCGCGGCCGCGGCGCGAACCGTTCCACCGAGCGCGCGCAGCAGGGCCGCTAGTACGTCGATTCCAACTGCAAAGAGCAATGCGACGCCGGCAGCATCGGGAGCGACCAGCGGCGATGGTCGGGCAGTTCGCTTGCAGCCGTGGAACGGGAGAGATTCTCGGCCGCCACGGCGGAAACCCCGCCCGACCGGCTGCGCCGACTCCCCACAGCCGAGGGCTCAGCCCGTGTCCCAGCGCTCAACCCAGTGCTGCGGTCCGATTGCCTGGCTCATTCCGTTTGAAGCCGCACTGGTGCGGAGACGGCACCGCCAGATTCGGCTGCTGAGGGTCGAGGCTGAATCAGCGCCTGGTGTCGCCTCGCCGAAGGACCTCAAGCGTTGAGGCGGCTTGCTCCAGGTCTTGCAGGGGCAAATCGGATTGTGCGCCTAGTACGCGACGCGCCCACCGCACTCGGGCGAGGTCGATCTCCGCCAGCAGGTTTAGCCCGGCGGGTCCGAGGCTGAGCACCGGCTCGTCGCCGTCCATGGTCTCAATGACCAGGCCCTTGTGCAGCAGGGCTGACAGCCCTGGTGTGACGGCTGCGCGCGATGTCGAACACCTGTTGGTCAGGTCCGCTCGGGTGACGCGGTCGCATCTGTGGATCGTCCGCAGGAAGAGGATCTGTAGACCCGTCAGTGCTCCCCATGTCGGGACTAGTGCATCGCTCATGTCGTCAGCGAGCGCGGACAGGGCCTCGGCGAAACGGGCGAGGGATCCGCTATTGCTCTCGTCTTCTCGGGATGACAGGTTGCGCTGCGATCGCAGATTGTTGGTCTGCATGGACTTCCCCTTCCTTGATGTGCCCGGCAGCGAGGTCGTGATGCATCAGCGCGTCAGCAGTGGCGCCGCAGGGAGTTTGGGTAGGTGGTCTGTCCGAATGAGGGTAGGCCATCGTGCTTGCGCCCTTCTCCTTCCACCCTGCCGACGGCGACCCAGATCCCGCAGCTACTTCCTGGGCAGAATCCCGGCCAGCTCTTCGCTTCCCGCCCGTCGGTGACGCCGTCAGTCGCCGACCGTGACCGGCGCGTCCTCGCCGAACCGGTGGTGGCCGAGGACGGCGAGCAGCTCGAGCTTGCCCGCCGCGTCGGAGTGCGGGGCGGCGGTGAGCACGAGGAGCGCTTGACCCTGGTCCTCGGTGAACAGCGACTGGCAGTCGAGCTCGATGGCGCCGAGCTCGCGGTGGATCAGCGTCTTCCGGTCGTGGAACCGGGTCGCCACCTCGTGGCGGTCCCAGATCGACCGGAACTCGCCGCTGGTCGCGCTGAGGCGGTGCACCAGCGCCGCGGCCGGCGAGGACGGGCCTGCCATGCCGAGCGCCATGCGCAGGCCCGCGACGAGGGACACGCCCTGGCGCTCGTGGTCGGACTCCGGGTAGACGTCGCGCTCGCCCGGCCGGGTGAACCAGCGGTACACGGCGGAGCGCGACATGCCGCGCTCCTGCAGGTGGTCGCCGAGGAGGATCGACGCCAGCCGGTTCTGGGCCAGCGTCTCCCCGAGGCTGGAGAGGATGAGCGCCGGCGTGTCCTCCAGCCGGTCGAGGACCCGGCGGAGCTGGGGGGCGACATGCGTGTCCAGGGGAGTGCGGGCCGGGACGTTCTGGCCCGCCAGCCGGTAGAGGTAGTCGCGCCCGTCGTCCGTGAGCCGGAGCGCGCGGGCGAGGGCCTGGAGCATCTGCTCGGACGGCTGCGGCCCCCGACCCTGCTCCAGCCGCGCGTAGTAGTCCGTGGACATGCCCGTCAGCTGCGCGACCTCGTCCCGCCGGAGACCCGGCACGCGGCGTCGGGGCGAGTCGGGGAGGGCCACGTCCGCGGGCCGCAGGCCCTCGCGGCGCGACCGCAGGAAGGCGGCGAGGGCGGAACGGTCCATGCCGCCATCATCGCGGTCGCGACGGGTCGGGTGGGGGGGAGCGCCGGTCCTACGACGAGCGCTCCTCTCCCGGATCCGCGTCCGGTGGCCCACCCTCGAGCCATGGACATCTCCGGAAAGACCATCTTCATCCCCGGCGCCACCTCCGGCATCGGCCTGGCACTGGCGCTCCGACTGCGGTCGGCCGGCAACGCCGTCGTGATCGGCGGGCGCCGCACCGAGCTCCTCGAGCGCCTGGCCTCCGAGCACGGCCTGGCCACCGTCGTCATCGACGTCACCGACCCCGCCTCCGTGCAGGCTGCCCGCGACGAGGTGCTGGCCGCGCACCCGGCCCTCGACGTCGTCATCGCGATGGCCGGCATCATGACCGGCGAGGACGTGCGCAGCGCCGACTTCCTCCGTGACGCCGAGCGGGTCATCGACACCAACATCCGCGGGCCGCTGCTCCTGATCGCGGCGTTCGTGGAGCACCTCCAGACCCGCCCGGCCGCCGCCCTGATCACGGTGTCCTCGGGACTCGCGCACACCCCGCTCGCCTTCACCCCCACGTACAACGGGTCGAAGGCCTTCATCCACCGGTTCTCCGAGACGATCCGCCTGCAGCTCGCCGGCACCTCCGTGCAGGTCATCGAGATCGTCCCGCCCGCCGTGCAGACGGAGCTCCTCCCCGGCGGATCGGCGGATGACCGGTACATGCCCCTCGACGCCTTCGCCGACGAGGTGATGGCACTCCTCGAGGCGCAGCCCGACGCCCACGAGATCCTGGTCGAGGCGGTGAAGCCCCTCCGCTACGCCGAGGTCGAGGGTCGCTACGACGCGACGATCGCCGCGCTGAACGGCTGACCGGGGGGCGGCAGATCAGCCCCGTGTCGACGGGGCGGGGTGCGGCGAGGGCGTGAGGAGCCGCTGGAGCCCGTCCCCGTAGGTCCGGATCAGCAGGGCCGGGTCCGCGGTGCCGAGGTACTCGTCCGAGTAGACGGAGAAGGCGCTGAGGATCCCGACGAGCTGCGCGGCGAACAGGTGCGCGCGGAGGACGGCGTCCGGCCCTTCCATGCGCTCCGCGAGCGGGGCGACGAAGAGCCGCTCGATGGTCTCGCGGAGGCGGTCGTGGACCTCCGGCCGACCGGATGCGCGGATGGTGGTGCCGAAGGTCCGGACGCTCTCGTCGCGACCCTCGACGACAGCGGACATCACGCGCCGGCCGAGACCGTCCAGCGGTCCGTCCAGGAGGGAGTCCCACGCGGCTGCACCATCGATCGCGTGGACGAAGAGGCGCTCCTTCGATCCGAAGTGCCGGATGACGATCGCGTGGTTCACCTCAGCTTGCGCAGCGATCTCCCGGATGCCGGTCCCCTCGAACCCCTGGCTGGTGAACAGGGTGCGGGCGGCGGCGAGGATGGCCTCCTTCACGGCTGCGGACCGGTCCGATCGTGGGGGAGCGTGCTCGTCCATGGCTGTCCTCACATCCTCCGGGCATCCTGCGCTCCCGGCTTGACGTCAGTGTAACCGCTGGTTACTGTAACCCGTGGTTACCGTAACCGGCGGTGACGATGACGGGAGGCGATACGTGACCGATCCGACCAGGGGAGTCCCCGAACCAGGCAGGGGGAGGGCCCGCATCCTGGCGAGCCTGCTCCTGCCGCTGTTCTTCGTCGTGCTGTTCCCCCTGATGTTCGTCAGCGCCACCCACGCTCCGACGCCGCACGAGCTCCCGCTGCTGCTCGGCGGCCCCGACCAGGTCGTCCAGCAGATCGCCGACGGCCTGGATGCCGACGACCGGTTCCAGGTGACGCAGACCGACGTCCCCGGTGAGGCACAGCGCGCGGTCGAGGCCCGTCAGGTCGATGGGGCCGTGGACGTGGTGCTCACAGCCGACGCTTCCGGTTCGACCTCGACGGCTGTCACCACGTACGTGGCGCAGGCAGCGGGGCGTGCGGTGGCGTCCACGGTCCAGGCGGCGGGTGATGGCATCGCGTCACAGCTCGGGGTGGCGGCGACGGTCGTCGACGTGGCGCCCCTGTCGGCCGAGGACCCGCTCGGCATCGACCTGTTCTACCTCCTGACGTTCACGACGCTGGGCGCCTACCTCGTCATCATCGTGCTGATGCAGGTGATGCCGCAGGCCTCCCTCCGTACCCGATTCCTCGCGGTCACCATCACGGCGGTGGCGGCGCCCCTCATCGTGTTCGGCCTGTCGTCGATGTTCGTCGGCGACTACGGAGTGGGCTTCGGGACCATCGCGGCACTGCTGGGGGTGAACGCGCTCTACGTGTTCACGATCGGGACGGCAGCGATCCTGATCGAGCAGCTGCTGGGCGTGTCCGCCACGTTCGGCGTCATGGCCTTCATCGTCTTCCTCAACATCCCCAGCGCCGGCGGCGCCACCCCGAGCGCTCTCCTGCCGCCCTTCTGGCAGGCCGTCCACTCCGTCTACATCGGATCCGGGGCGTTCGAGTCGTTCCGCTCGATCGTCTACTTCGGCGGGGACGGCGCGAGCAGGTGGCTGCTCCAACTCCTCGCCTGGACCGTGGGCTTGATCCTCGTGAACCTCGTCGTCCACCTCGCCTCGACCGTCCGCTCCCAGCGGCGGACGATCCAGGCTCTGGCCGACCAGAGCGGCACGGGTGCAGGAGATGCCTTGGACGCACCGACCCATCCGCGACCCAGCGCTCCCAAGCACGTCGGGGTCGAGTCCCTCACGTACGACCACGGCGCACCGACGACTCCCGACAGGGACCCGCAGCGATCCATCAGCGCAGGACGAGAAGGAGCACACGCGTGACCACGACCGGACCCCGAACCCCGCACGACGAGAGCCGCCGCGGCGGCATCCAGCTCGCCATGCCCGAGAACCACCTCGACGTCGTCGTCACACCGGACTCCGTCGACCCGCAGCGCCCGGCCTCCCTGCGGACGACCATCATCGCGGTCGTCTCTATGCCCCTGTTCTTCCTGCTCGCGTTCACGCTCTGCTACGTCAGCGCCACCCACGCGCCTTCGCCGCACGACATGGCGCTCACGATCTCCGGACCCGCCGACGTCACCGAGCAGATCGCCGATGCCATCGACTCCCGCGCGGAGGGGGCATTCGACATCACCCGCACCACCGACTCCGACGCCGCACGGGAGGCAGTGACGGACCGCGACGCGGTCGGGGCGCTCATCGTGGACGGCCAGGACGTCACGACGGTGGTCGCCTCCGCGGCCGGACGCGTGGCCACCCCGGTCATCACCTCGGTCGGCGCACAGGTCGCGAGCAGCCTGGGCGGGACCTCCACGGTCGAGGACGCGGTCCCCCTCCCGGCAGACGACCCGGGGGGCTCGATCCTCTTCCTCTTCCTCGTCATCTGCACGGTCGGCGGCTTCCTCAGCATCACCGTCATCAGCCAGACGGTGAAGTCGGGCGGCCTGCGGCCCCTGCTCGCGACCGCCGCCGGGGCCGCGCTGGTGGTGCCGGTCATCGGCTTCTCGATGGTGAGCGTCTTCGTGGACTTCGAGGTGCCCTTCGGCACGACCGCGGCGGTGATCGGCGTCGGCATGGTCTACACGCTGACCGTCGCCCTCATCGCGACGCTGTTCGACTTCCTCCTGGGTCAGGCCGCCGTGCTGGGCGTCATCCTCGTGGTCGTCGCCCTGAGCTTCCCGTCGTCCGGCGGAAGCGTGCCCGGGGCCATGCTGCCGCCGTTCTGGCAGGTGCTCCACGAGGGCTGGCTCGGTGCCGGAGCCTACGAATCGATGCGCGGGATCCTGTTCTTCGACGGCGCCCAGGTGAGCGCCTGGCTCACCCAGCTCCTCGTCTGGACGGGCGCCGTCATCCTGCTCCTCGTCATCGCGTCGGTCGCGAAGCGCCGCCGGTCTCGCGCCCGGGTCGACTCCACTCCGGCCGGGATCCCGAACACCGCGACACCCGCACCGACACCCGCTGACCAGCTCGATTCCGAGCAGGAGATCCGCCTCGACGAAGGAGCATCATGAAGAACCCGCATCAGGTCGCCGTGATCATCGGGCTCGGGGGGATGGGCGAAGCCATCGCCCGACGCCAGGGCACCGGTCGGCACCTCCTCCTCGCCGACGTCGACGAACGGGCGCTGGAACGGACGGCGGCGCTGCTCCGCGGCAGTGGCCACGACGTCACGGTGCAGCCCGTGGACGTCACGTCTGCGGAGTCGGTCCGTGCCCTCGCGGACACCGCCGCGGCAGCCGGTCCGGTCACGCAGGTCATCCACACGGCAGGTCTCTCCCCGACGCAGGCCTCCGCCGCGGCCATCATCCGCGTCGACCTCCTCGGGACGGCCCACGTGATCGACGCGTTCGAAGCCGTCATCGCACCCGGCGGTGCCGGGGTGGTCATCGCGAGCATGGCCGGCACCCTCGCCGCAGGGTCCCTCCCCGCCGAACTCGAGCTCGCCCTGGCGCAGACGCCGACGGATCAGCTCCTGGACCTGCCCGTCTGGGCATCTCCCGCCTTCTCGGACGCGGGCGCCGCGTACAGCGCCGCCAAGCGCGGCAACCAGCTGCGGGTCCAGGCGGCGAGTGCGCGGTGGGGCAGACGCGGAGCCCGCATCAACAGCATCAGCCCGGGCGTCATCTCCACGCCCATGGGCCAGGAGGAGCTGGCCAGCGAGAACGGGCAGCGCATGCGTGCCCTCGTCGCCGCATCCGGCACCGGCCGGGTGGGCACCGCGGAGGACATCGCCCACGCGGCCGCCTTCCTGCTGGGACCGGACGCGTCGTTCATCACCGGCACCGATCTGCTCGTCGACGGCGGTGTCGTCGCCGGAGTCCGCAGCGCCGGAGGCGCGCGCTGAGCGCGGCTCAGGGGCGCAGCGACGCGGTGATGCCCGCCATGATCACGTCGAGCAGCTCCCCGAAGCGGTCATCGGGGCTCCCCGTGAAGGCCCACTGCTCGATGGACGCCTCGTCACCGCCACCGCGCTCCTCCACGAGCCGCTGATACCGCTCGTCCATCCGTCCGGGCTCGGGGTGGACGGCCTGCTCCTCGATCGTGAAGCCGATGACGAAGGAGTAGACGACGTACCAGGCCCTACCCGCGTCCGCTGTGGCGAACCCGGCGTCCAGCAGCGGCCGGAGGAGGTTGGGATCGGGGACGGCGGGATCCGTGAGGAACGTCCCGCAGAAGACCTTGGCGCCGTCGCGGTACTGCAGGAGCATCTCGCGGATGCGCAGCGCGAGCAGGCGGAGCCAGACCTCCCAGCCCTCGAGGACGGCGACCTCGGCCGTCGGCAGCGTGGCGCCGCACTCGCGCATCATCTGCGTGGCCATCTCGTCGAGGAGCTCCTGCTTGTTCGCGACATGCCAGTACAGGGCCGGCGCGCGTACGCCCAGCTCGGTCGCGATCCGCTGGAGGGTGAGCGCGCCGAGGCCGACCTCGTTGAGCTGTCGCAGCCCGGCGGTCGCGATGTCGAGCTTGGTCAGGGCCATGAGGGTCCTCTTCCCGCCGCCCGGGTTGACTCCTTAACGGCGTTAATGGTAGCTTCTCCACGCTCGCACTTAATGTCGTTAAGGAGAATTATGGAAACCACCGAGGTCGTCATCGTCGGCAGCGGTCCCACGGGGCTGATGTTAGCACGCGAATTGTCGCTCGCCGGGGTCCGATCCGTCGTGCTGGAAAAGCTCCCGGAAAGGAGCGGATTGCGCAAGGCATTGAATCTCCAGCCCCGCACGGCGGAGATGTTCGACCTCCGCGGGCTCCTCGACGACGCCGGCGTGCGCTCGATCGCGAACGTGCCCGACGGGCACTTCGCCGGCCTGCCCGTGCCCCTCGGCTTCGAGGGCTGGGACTCGCGCCGTCCGTACCAGGTCACGATCCCGCAGGCCCGTGTCGAGGCGCTGCTGGAGGAGGGGCTGGCCGACGGCTTCGGCGCGGTGGTCCGCTACGGCACCGAGGTCACCGGCGTGACCGAGGTGGCGGGCGGGGTCGAGGTCCGCACGGTCGGACCGGACGGCCGGGAGGAGGTCATCCAGGCGCAGTACGCGGTCGCCTGCGACGGAGGGCGGAGCACGGTCCGCAAGCTGCTCGAGGTCCCGTTCCCGGGCGTGGATCCCCGCGCCTTCGGCGTGGTCGCCGATCTCGAGATCGCCCCCGGAGCGGCTTCTGTCCCGACGAAGTGGGGCTCGTCCGTCGACCTCTTCAGCCGTCCCGGCCCGGCGGGGCACATGGCCATGCTCCTGCCGATGGACGAGCCGGGACTGTACTGGTCGGTCATCATGGGCCCCACGCCTCCCCGCGACCGGGACGAGCCGGTCACGGTCGAGGAGCTCGAAGCCGGCATCCACGCGTTCTTCGGCGACGACGTCCGCGTCTCCCGCGTCATCGCCGCGTCGCGGTTCACGGACGCCTCGCGGCAGGTCGAGAGCTACCGGGCCGGCCGTGTGCTCTTCGCCGGTGACGCGGCCCACATCCACATCCCCGTGGGCGGACAGGGCATGAACCTGGGGCTGCAGGACGCCATGAACCTCGGCTGGAAGCTCGCGGCGGAGATCCGGGGGACCGCGCCCGCGGGGCTGCTGGACACCTACTCCGCCGAGCGGCACCCGGTCGCGGCGCAGGTCCTCGCCAACACCCGCGCGCAGGGCATGCTCATGTTCGCCAAGGAGGACCCGGCGGTCGCGGCCATCCGCGAGGTCCTGCACGGCGTTCTCACGGTGCCCGAGGCCAACAGGCACATCGCCGGCATGATCTCCGGCCTGTCCATCCGCTACCCGATCGGGACGGCGACGGCGGTCGACCACCCCTTCCGCGGCACCCGTCTCCCGGATGCCGAGATCGACGGTACCTGGGCGAGCTCCCACTTCGTCGAGGGCCGAGGCGTCCTGTTCCACACGGGACCGGACGACGCGGACGCGCTCGCGCCGTGGGCGGACCGCGTCCGTTCCGTGCACGTCGAGCGCATGCCCGACGCCTGGCCCGACGTCGCAGGTCTCCTCGTGCGGCCCGACGGGTACGTGTGCGCCCTCCTCCCGGCCGACGGGCTGCAGGAGTCGCTGTCGGGGTGGTTCGGAGAGCCCGCGTCATCCCCGGTCGGTGCCGCGGCCTGAGGTGGTTCCCGGGCCGAGCGGGCCGCCCTCGCGGCGGTCCGCTCGGCCCGGACCGGGTGCGGGCCGCAGGCGCATCGGCCTCGAGCGGCGCCGCTGGCCGGATGCCGGGCCTCTCCCCACGCGAGCATCCCGGACGGGATGAGAGTGCCGGGGAATCCCCGCATCTCCTCCACGACGTCGGGAATGGCGGGAGTGCGCCGTGCCCGGCTCCGCGGATATCCTGGGGAATATCGCGAGATCCACGTCCCGCATATCCCATGCATCATTCGGCACGCATTCCACCCGCTATTCAATGCCCATCCGCGTTCCGCCGGTGGTGAATTCCGAGCCGCGGACGCGCCGAGCAGGATCATCAGTCCACGCTCGTGGTCCTCAGCCCGTCGACGTCGCGGCGAGGACCCTGGCGAGGTGGTGGCCCGTCCAGGATGACGGGGTCGCGGCGACCGTCTCCGGGGTCCCTTCCACGATGATGCGCCCGCCGCCGGTTCCGCCTTCGGGGCCGAGGTCGATGACCCAGTCGGCGGACTTGATGACGTCGAGGTCGTGCTCGATCACGATGACCGTGTTGCCGTTCTCGACCAGGCCCTGGAGCACGCCGAGCAGCCGGTCTACGTCGGCGAAGTGCAGCCCGGTGGTCGGCTCGTCCAGCACGTACACGTTGCGACCGCGAGAGCGTCGCTGCAGCTCCGTGGCGAGCTTCACGCGCTGCGATTCGCCGCCGCTGAGGGTGGTGCCGCTCTGGCCGAGCCGGACGTACCCGAGGCCGACGTCCACGAGCGCACGGAGGAACCGGGAGATGAGGGTGAACGGGGCGAAGAACTCGGCCGCCTCCGCGATCGGCATGTCGAGGACGTCGGCGATCGTCTTCCCCCGGTAGAGCACCTGCAGGGTCTCGCGGTTGTATCGGGCGCCGCGGCAGGTCTCGCACTCGACGTAGACGTCCGGCAGGAAGTTCATCTCGATCCTCACCGTCCCGTCCCCGGAGCACGCCTCGCAGCGCCCGCCCTTGACGTTGAAGCTGAATCGCGCGGCCGTGTAGCCGCGCACCCTCGCCTCCTCGGTCTCGGCGAAGAGGTTGCGGATCCTGTCGAACACGCCGGTGTAGGTGGCCGGGTTGGAGCGGGGTGTCCGGCCGATGGGGGACTGGTCCACGTGCACGACCTTGTCGAGGTCGTCGGTGCCCGTGACGCGGGTGTGCGCCGCCGGGAGCTGCTGGGCGCCGTTGAGGCGGTTGGCGAGCACCCGGTAGAGGATGTCGTTCACCAGCGTCGACTTCCCGGAGCCGCTGACCCCCGTGACCGCCACGAACCTGCCGACGGGGAAGGACACGGTGACGTCCTGGAGGTTGTTCGCCCTCGCCCCCTCGACGCGGATCGCGGTGGTGTCGTGCACCGGCCGTCGCTCCGGGGGGACGGGGATCGTCCTCCGGCCGGACAGGTACTGCCCGGTCACCGAGCCCTCGTGGACGAGCAGCCCGGGGAGGGTGCCGCTGTAGACGATCTGCCCGCCGGTCTCGCCGGCGCCCGGCCCGACGTCGACGATCCAGTCCGCGGCCTGGATCGTGTCCTCGTCGTGCTCGACGACGATGAGGGAGTTGCCGAGCGCCTTCAGCTCCACGAGGGTGCGGATGAGCCGGTCGTTGTCTCGGGGGTGCAGGCCGATGCTGGGTTCGTCGAGCACGTACAGCACGCCCGTGAGTCCCGAGCCGATCTGCGACGCCAGGCGTATGCGCTGCGACTCCCCGCCTGAGAGGGTCGCCGCACCACGGGAGAGGGAGAGGTACGACAGGCCGACCTCCCGCAGGAAGCGCACGCGGCCGGTGATCTCGCGGAGCACGGACCTCGCGACGTCGCCCTGCACCTCCGTGAGCTCGAGGTCGTCCAGGAACGCCGTGAGGGCCGTCAGGTCCATCCCGGTCGCGTCTGCGATGCTGCGGTCGCCCACGCGGACGGCGAGCACAGCCGGGTTCAGCCTGCGGCCGAGGCAGGCCGGGCACGCGATCTCGCTCAGGTACGCGCCGTAGCGCTTCCGGGTGGTGTCGGTCTCCGCCTCGGCGAACTTCCGCTCGACCCACGGGATCACGCCCTCGTACCCGGTCGAGTAGGTGATCTGGCGGCCGAAGCGGTTGCGGAACGACACCGTCACCTCGAAGTCCTTGCCGAAGAGGATCGAGCGTCGGTCCGCCTCCGTGATGTCCTCCCACGCGGTGTCCAGCGTGAAGTCCGCGGTGTCCGCGAGGGCCGAGAGGAGGTTCTCGAAGTACCCGCGCGTCCGGTTGCCCGACTGCGCCCAAGGCAGGATCACGCCTTCCCGGAGCGTCAGCGCGGGGTCGCCCAGGAGCACGTTCGGTTCGACCGACATGCGCGTGCCGAGCCCGTCGCAGGCAGGGCAGGCGCCGAAGGGGGCGTTGAAGGAGAAGGTGCGCGGCTCCAGCTCCGTCAGCTCCACGCGATGGCCGTTCGGGCACGCCAGGCGCTCGGAGAACGTCCGGCTCTCCACGTCCCCCTCCACGATGTCGACCATGACGAGGCCGTCGCCTAAGCGGAGGGCGGTCTCGAGCGAATCGGTCACCCTGCCCAGCAGCTCGGGGCGGGCGACGAGCCGGTCGACCACCACGGCGATGTCGTGCTTGAGCTGCTTCCGGAGGGCGGGCGGGTCGTCCAGGCGCACGGTCTCCCCGTCCACGACCGCCCGTGCGAAGCCCCGGGCGGCGAGGTCCGCGAACAGCTCGACGAACTCGCCCTTCTTCCCCCGCGCGACGGGTGCCAACAGCTGGTACCTCGTCCCCTCGGGGATCCGCGTGAGCTCGTCCGCGATGTCCTGGACCGTCTGCCGTGCGATCACCGCGTCGCAGACCGTGCAGTGCGGGGTCCCCACGCGCGCCCACAGCAGACGCAGGTAGTCGTACACCTCCGTGATCGTGCCGACGGTGGATCGCGGGCTCCGACCCGTGGTGCGCTGATCGATCGCGACCGCGGGGCTGAGACCCTCGATGAAATCGACGTCGGGCCGATCCACCTGGTCCAGGAACATCCGGGCGTACGAGGAGAGCGACTCCACGTAGCGCCGCTGTCCCTCGGCGAAGATCGTGTCGAACGCCAGCGACGACTTCCCCGAGCCCGACAACCCCGTGAACACGACCAGGGAGTCGCGGGGGACCTCGAGATCGACGTCCTTCAGGTTGTGGGCGCGTGCTCCGCGCACACGGATCGCGTCGGCCGGATCGAGGGGTTGATTCACCCGGTGACCATAGCCACGGGTCCGGCGCGGCACGGCTCGGATGCTCTCAGACGAGTGTGAGCACGAAGCCCTCGAAGGTGGACGGAAGGGCGGCGCCGGCGCCGTCCCGATGCCTCCGACGGGCGGCCCACGGCCGAGGCTTCCACGGAGCCGTGCCCACAGTTCCCTGAGAATCCCCGAGCGGTCCTCGCGCCGAGCGGGCGGTACGTTGCGACCCTCCCCTTCACACCGCTGCGGCCCCGGACGGAATCGGGCGCCGCACATGGACCACCTGGAGCACCCATGGGCGACGACACCATCCTCATCACAGGCGCGACGGGCAAGACCGGCCGCCGCGTCAGCGCCCTGCTGCGCGGACGCGGGCTGCCGGTCCGCGACGCCTCCCGCACCTCCGCGACGCCCTTCGACTGGGACGACCCGGCCACCTGGCCCGCGGCGGTGGACGGCGTCCGCTCCGTCTACGTGGTCCATCCCGACCTGTACGCCGCGCGGACCGCTGAGCGGCTCCTCGCCTTCGGTCGGCTCGCGGTGCAGGCCGGCGCCGCCCGCGCCGTCATGGTCTCCGTCCCCCGAGGCGAGGACGCGGGATCCGCCGCCGTGGTGCATGCCGAGCAGCAGCTGGTGGACGCTGGGCTGGGGCTGACGGTGTTGCGGCTCCGCTGGTTCGCCCAGAACCTCACCGAGGACTTCCTCGCGGACGCGGTCGCCCGAGGGGACCTGCGCCTGCCCGCCGGCGACGGAGCCGAGGCGTTCGTCGACGCGGACGACATCGCCGAGGTCGCCGTGGCCGCATTGACCGACGACTCCCACGCGGGACGCGAGTACGACCTCACTGGCCCCCGCACGCTGACCTTCGGCGACGTCGCCGACGAGATCACCGCTGCGATCGGCCGGACGGTGTCCTACACGCCCCTCTCCGCCCCGGCCTACATCGCCGAGCAGATCGCCGACGGCGTGCCCGAGGAGTGGGCCCGCTTCTCCGCCGGCCTCTACGCCCAGATCGCCTCCGGCGCCCTGGACTCCACCTCCACCGACATCGCGGACGTCCTGGGCCGCCCCGCCCGGGACTTCCGCGAGTTCGCCGCGGCGGCGGCGTCGGAGGGCCGGTTGCAGTAACCCGACCCCGTTTCCCGACCAGTTGGTGAGGAGGTTGCGCGACCTGCCGTATACGGCGGCTTGGGCGGCGTACCAGCCACGGAACTCCTGGTCGTCGACTTTGCGAGCAGCACCGTGATGTGGCACAACGTTGAAAGGCCAGCAGGATGCTGGCCAATTGCGGTGCCACAGCCCACGTGTTCGCGGACGGCCGCATGTCCTGGGATCAGCTCGGTACCGCGGCACACGAGCACAAGGACGGGGCGCCGCGTTCGCGGCGCCCCTTCCCCCCCCTCAGCCCTGCGGCGGGCTGTAGAGGGCGAGGTCGTTGCCCTCGCTGTCCTTGAACGGCAGGATGCGACCCCACGGGTTCTCCGAGATGTCGCCTTCGATCTTCTCGCCGCCTCGTGCGTTGATCTTCTCGAGCTCATCCTCGATGCTGCCCTCCGGCTGGAAGGTGATCACGGCGCCGCCGGTGCTTCTGCCTGTCGCCTTCTCGCGGGCGTTGAGGCCGATCTTGACGCCGTTGGCATCGATCTCGGCCCAGTCCTCCTTGCTCATCGTCACGTCCAAGGCGAGCGTGTCCCGGTAGAACGCGAGTGCGCGCTCCAGGTCCTCGACCGGTACCCACACGCATGCGATTCCATTTGCCATTGTCTTCTCCCTGTTCTGTTCAACTTCTTGAACGTACGCCTGGGGTGTTCCTGCTGTTCACAGCTGGATTCGCGGCGATACTGGGCACATATGCAGCCATTCGTCTTGGTGATGTGCGCACGACGCGCTGTGCTGTTCGGCTCGGTATTGACGCGCGGCGTTGGGTGGCGTCTTCTGGCGGGTCCGGATGCGGCAGCAAGGGCTCCGTAGTTGCGGAAGTCACGCGCCGGGCGGCCGCGGTGTCTTCGATGCGGGTCGTCGTGGCGTGGAGGCGTCCAGGATCGCTCCTCGACCTGCCAGCCCTCGAACTCCCACGACGTCACTGGTCTAAGAGAGCTGGTCTAGTACGCGGGCAGGGTGGTCCTATATGACATAATAATCATTATCGGCTCATATTCCGAGGTACGGGCGCGGGCGGCATTCGCGCAAGTGGCTACATTCCTGATCCGCCTGATCCGCCTGATCCGCCTGAGCCTCTAGAGCGTCTCCTGCGGCCCTTCTTCGCCGGCCGTTCCTCACCCGTGCCGCCGGACGTACCCCGACCCGCATCTCCTGCTGCCCTGCCACCTGTTGCGCCTGTTTGTGTCGCTCCTGCTCCTCCCCTTCCATTCGTTTTCCGGGTCGGTCTATTTCGCTGACCACTGCTCCCTCTTGGCGCGACTCGTGCTGTCGCCCTTTCCTCTCTAGGCGGTGCTTCGCCGTCACGCGGGGAACCGTCGGTCGGAAAGAGCAGCTCGTACTCGCGAACTAGCTCACTTGCTCGTCGACGAGCGGAATCATCCGATGCCCCAAAAAGCTGAATGGCAGCGTAACTGCTGGTCCAGTCGGCTTTAATAGCCCCAATTAAGTCGCCGCTGTTCGCAAACGTAGGGGACTGCAAAATTCTCCGCATCAGATTGAGGGAGTTCTCGAGGAACGAGACCGACGCAACGCGGTTACCGAGATCCTGTCGTAACGCTTCATCTAACTCGCGCTGTCCACGGCGATACAGGTCGATCCAACTTGAATCCGCCGCGTCTACCGCAATAGTAGCTTTGTTGATCAGAATAGTACCTAGTGTGGTACGAGTATAAGGATCATCCTTAATCGTAACGGCGCGGCTCGCCCAGCTCTCCGCTGGTCCCCAAGCGTTATCGAGTTTGGCATTGATAGCGCGTTGTTCCCAAAAACGAGCGTTCCAGTCACCGAAGCTAGGTAAGAGCGTTTCGTAGTATCGGCTTACATTTGCTCTCGGAAATACCCAACGTAGTAGACGTGCCTGCATAAGGCCGCCGACGAGAGAGGCCGGCCTATTGCGTTCCTTCAGGCTGTTAGACGTGGCAAGAGGTGCTAGGGCTTTAACTGCCTCGGCTAAAGCAGCCAGGCGCTCCTCAACTTCTGCAGGTCGAAAGAGATCATCCAGGCTCGATGTTCGTTGACGAGCAAAAATCAGATCCCCTGAGACCTCTACAAGTGCATTCAAGTTTGCGTCATTGGCTATGTCATTTAGTAGCGTCGTCACGTTGACCTTCATCGCGAAGGCGGCTTCTTGCAGACCAACTTGGTGGTTGCCCTCAGAGGCGAGCGCGAGGACCATCAGCAAGTCGCGGTGCCAATCGCGGCGTAGAGCTCGAAGCTCCCTTACAAGTCGCCGGTGGAAGTCGCGACCCTGCTCAACTTCCGCCATCGCGGAAAAAATATCGCGATTTCGAAAATGATTTACTCTTTCTGCCCGTTCGCGTTGCTCGAGTTTACCGAGACGCCCCCGTGCATCCAATAAACGTTCTATGGCCCTAGCGTCGTTGCCATTTCGGCGGCGGCTAATGAACTGAGTCCGCCGTTGATCATCTTCTAGGGTAAAGTGATTGTCTACCTGGAGTTCTCGAGCTTTTCGTTCCGCAAAGATGACCAGAATAGAACAATCAGTTCGACTGGCAGTTTCCTTGATGAGGTCATTAAAGTATATTGCAAACTCATGCGCCGAGTCGCAGACTATGATAACTGGACCCCTGCCGGTACAAAAGTCAATTAAGCGTTTGCGCTCGAATCGTGCAGCACGACTGAACATCAAAACAGTGGCCCCGAGCAGTCGTGTCTCGTACGCAATTTCATACAAGCCTGATGATAGCCCCGATAGGCGATCAGCGAAGAAAATATGCGCCCGCGAGACGCGGTCGCGGTTTAAAACCCATTCTTTTGCCGCGGTTGTTTCCTCACGAATCCAGTCGAACTTGGCTATCGACTTTTCAGTTGCATCGCTCCAAAGCGGCTCGCTGCCGCCAATGTAATCGTGATTAGCTGGAATCGGGTCGCGACTGTCGAGCCGTAGCTCCGAAAACTGCGGGAGACTTATCGCTGTGGTTTGATACAGATCATTAAGGCCCTCGTCGTCAAAGTTCGTAAATGACGTCCACGAATCAACAAACTCTTCCGCTGTGCCGTGATAAACCAAGTATCCACGGTCTTCAAGTTCGCGGCGCTGGCCTGGAGTGATGCTGGGGTCAACGATAATGGAGGGAGCCGAGTGTCGAGGTCTTGTCGTGAGTAAAGTTGCCTCTATGTCTGGATCGTCGAGGCACTTTGCGCCAATTATTATGAATGGCGAGGACGGGATCTCGCCTTTGAGCACTTGGTCCCACACTGGCCGACGCTCGGCGAGAGTGATGTATTCGGTAAATGAAAACACAAGAGGCGTCGGATCGTTGGCGATGATCGAACCATGCAAATGCACAATTTGTATGTCGTCGGTAGTCACAAACGAATCCGTCCAGTCAATAGAGCGAAGATTGCTTACCCTATTGCGTCGGCTTTTCCGAAAAGCTCTTTCAAATGTATCATCAATATTCAGTGTCCAGATTTGCTTCCAAGGCATGCCGGCCAAATGGGTATACCACTGATCGTGGTCTGCTCGCCCAAACGTTGCTTTTAGGAAACGCCAGACTGCTTCTGTTCCAGCTTCTGTTGTGGCCCTCTGGTAGGCACGGTGCAGGGTATTGCCGTCCTCTATGAGGGCTTCGGGATATTCGCGATGAAGTCTGTCAATGAGCGCAGGTGCCATGGGAAGTTCCTGCCCACGCGGATTCTTCGCTCCACGGCTTGCGCCGGCGCCGAGTAGCAGATGGTAGTCGCCGCTTCTCGCTGCGACGTAGGCCTCGCTGTCGCGGTCTCCGAGTATCTCAGCCAGATCAGGCATTGGTTCCCCTAGTTCGTGGTCTCTTCGTAAGAGTAGGGGTACTTCGTTGCGGGAGGTGTGGATTCGGGGATGCGCGAGGAGACGGAGGGTGGTGCGGCTCTGGATGCCCACGTCCGAGGCGCGACTCGTGCGTCGGCGCACCGTGCGAACGGTGGCTGGCGGTGTATTCGTCCCGTCAAGCCACGAGTGGCTCCGGGTGCCGGTCGAAGGTGGGGCGCAGATCGACATCGGCCTCGTGAGTCGTCAGTCCGCCTCGGCCTGTGCTACCGCTCGAGCCAGGACCTGCTCAGACGGGAGTGCCGCCTTTTCTGCGGCTGGGAGGAGATCGTAGCTTGACACTGCTACTGGGTTTTGGTGCCCGGCCAGTGAGTAGCGGACCACGGCGTCGTTTTTCTCGGTCACCAGCAGAAGCCCTACAGTGTCTGCGTGATGCCGCCTACGAAGACGGTCGTCGACCAGAGAGACGTAGAAGCCGAGCTGACCGAGGTATTCAGGCTTGAAGCGGCCTGTCTTGAGTTCGATAACGACGTACCGCAGCTGCTCGACATGGAAGAAGAGAAGGTCGACGAAGAAGTCGTCGCCGTCGACGTCAAAGTGCACCTGACGGCCGACGAAGGCGAACCCCTCCCCCAGCTCGCGAAGGGTGTCGATGATCCTGTCGACGAGAGCCTGCTCGAGCTCGCGTTCCGGGGCGTCGCCGTCGATGGCGAGGAAGTCGAGGACGTACGGGTCCTTCGTGATCTGCTTGGCCAGGTCCGACTCCCCCGCCTGCAGGGCGCGATCGAAGTTGGTGGGCGCGTTCTCGAAGCGCTCGTGAGCGGCCGTCCGGATGTGGTGCTCGAGGACGTTGCGTGACCAGCCGTGAGCGATGCTCCGATCGACGTACCACTCACGGGTGACCGGGTCGTCAATACGCTCGACGAGGGTGATGATGTGGCCCCAGGGAAGTTGTGCAACGGGTCGTTGCACAATCTCCCCGTCGGGCCAAGTGCGTGCGAAGGCCCGCATGTAGAAGAGGTTCCGGGAAGAGAAGCCCTTCATCTCCGGGAACTCGCGCCGCAGATCGTCGGCCAGCCGCCGGACCACGGCACTCCCCCAGACGGCTTGATCCTTCTGGTCGTTCAGCGTCGTGCCGACCTGCCAGTAGAGGCGGATGAGCTCTGTGTTCACCTTCCGCTGAGCGACGTAGCGGGCTCCCCGCACCCGAACCTTAAGCTCTATGAGGACTTCGTCGTACCCCGGAACGTTCACAGCTGTGGCATCCGGGCTCATGCCACCAGAGTAGAGCGCCCTCGTCTAGGCCAGTGGTAGCGCCTGCTAGCGCGTGCTAGCAGACTTGAAGGTGCTGGCTCCGCGTCAGTACACGGTGTCGTCGTAGATCTCGGCGGGCTGCTTGTCCGGCTCAAACAGTCCGGCCGGCGGCCGCGCGTACGGCAGCGGCTCCCCCACCTGGTTCTCGTCCGTCGAGCCGGCGAACGGCCCGGACAGGGACAGCAGGACGGACATGTGCGGATCCGCGTGGTTGACCCACCAGGCGCTCGTGCCGAGCCCCGGGTCCTGACGGGACGCCTCCCAGCCTCGCCACAGGGCCTCGAGCCGTTGCAGCGCCTCGTCATGCTCCCAGTAGCGGGCCCGCCACCGGCCGGTGCCGTCGCCCTTGGCCGACACGCGGCGCCGGTAGGTGAACCGCCAGTGCCGACGTAGCCACTCGTCAACGGACGCGAACACCAGCTCCGGCACCTCCACCTCAGCGTGCTCGGGCTCGGGCTCGTGAACCTCTGGCTCAGCGGTACCGCCATCCGCTTCTCCGACGTCCGCGGGGGCGGCCACGAAGTCGTCCTCGAAGGGATCGACGCTACTCACGGGGACCCTCCCCAGCGACCGCGGTCTGCTCCTCCGGGGAACCCATGAGCACGCTCATGGCAGAGACCTCAATTGCGGCCGGCGTGGTCACGGGTGCGGGGGCAGGAGCGCTTGACTGCTCCACCTCTGCGGCCGGCTTCTCGACCGGCTCCGGCTGCTCCAGGCTCACCTTCCGGGCGGCTGGGTCGTGCGCGGCGATGGACGCCTTGATCGCCTCCGTGGTGATCTTCGGGCCCTGGTACCAGGGAACCGTCCGCAGCAGCGCGGCGCGCGAGCCGGAGGAGAGCATGATTGCGCGGCCGCGGGGCATGTCCGCGAGCTCAGCGACTTCGAGGATCTTCTCGCGCTTGAGCGACGTAGACGTGGACCGGACACCCTTGTTCAGGCTCGCCGAGGTGGTCTCGCGGTCGTAGGTGCCGACGAGCTCGGACATGTGCTGCAGGAAGTCGTTCTCCCGCACACCGCCGGCGTAGATGAACACGTTGGACGCGGAGAACAGCTTGAGCATGCCCTCCTTGCCGAACACGGCGACGCCCTGCGACCAGGACTGGAAGACGGACATGATCGGGATCCCGCGGGATCCGAAGTGCGAGTACAGGTCCGGCAGGTCCCGCCACCGGCACACGTTCGCCGCCTCATCCAGGATCGCCACGAGCGGCGTCTCCATGCGGCCGCCCGCGCTCACGTCCGCGAGGTCCGTGGCTGCCTCGAGGGTCGCTGCGGTGAGGGCGGTGACGAGGGGACCGGCGGTGCCCGCGCCCTCCTTGGAGAGGCTGTAGAGCGTGCCACTCCCCCGCACGAACTCGGCCGCATCGAACTGGGGCCGGTCGTCGAACGGGCCCCGCGGGTTCACCCAGTCGGCCACGTGCGTGTTCTTGAGGCACGCCGCCATCTCCTGCGCTGTGGAGTAGACGCTGCCGCGCAGCTTCTCCGTTGACTGGATCACGCCGAGCACGCCGTCGGCTGCCATCGGGTACCCCGCCTGGCGGAGCAACCGCACCGGCTCCTCCTCGGTCGGGTCGGTCAGCCAGGAGAACACCCGCGAGATCGGCCGCTCACCGAATGCGGCCGCCAGCAGCATGCCGGCCAAGAGGTTCTGCCCAGCACCGTCGAAGAACGCATCCGTCTTAGCATCCGTCGACCGGGACCCGGACGCGAAATACTGCGCGAGCTTCGCAGCTCTCGTGTCGTCGACGACGTAGGAGAGCGGGTTCCACCACCAGGTCGCTTCCTCGCGGGCGACCTTCTGCGGGTCGAAGACCCACACCTCGCCCTTCTCCCCGCGGAGCCCGCGGGTCGCGTCGAGCACGTCGCGCTTGTTCGACGTCGTGACGACGGCGCCGGGCGCCTGCACGATCGCGGGGATGACCAGCGACGTCGACTTGCCGACCCGAGGGCCAGCGACGACGGTGGACATGTCCTCGAACGACGCGTAGAGCATCTTCCCGCCGAGGACGGTGCGGCCGAGCGGGACGCCGGCGGTGCCGGTGACGCCGAGGCGGGCGGACTTCTTGAGTGCCTGCTTCTCCTGCATGTGCGCGAGCTCCTTGAGCGGCGCCATGTACCGGGCGGCGTGGTCGACGTTCGTGCGACCCTTCTGCCCGAGGGCGCGCAGCCAGAGGAAGTACGTCACCAGGCCCACGATGACGGCGCCGGTGGTGCCGGCGATCATCGTCGCCGACGTCGACCACGCCACCTCTCCGCGCAGCAGACCGCTGATGATCTCGAACGGATCGTTCGGCAGACCCTCGTTCACGCCGTCGAGCTTGGAACCGACGGCGACGGAGATCCACACGACGCCGACGGTGAGGAACGCCAGGACGGCGCCACCGAGCATGAGCGTGTCGTTGCCGCCCTTCCCCGGCTCGCGGCGGCGGTTGTTGGCGGTCGGACTCACGGCAGAACCTCCACGTTCACGGGATCGGTCGCGCGTCCCGAGCGGGACGCGGTGTGCCAGAGCTTGTTGGTGTCGTTCACCTCAAGCTCCGCAGCGGTCAGCTCGACGCGCACGGGGATCCCCGGGCGTCCACCCACCTTGATGAGGAACCGGCCACGACCGGGCGGCTCCGCTTCCTGGCCCGTCGCGGAGTCCCACGCGGGCGGGTCCTGCCAGGACGTGAGCATGTCCTGCTCCGCGTTGCTCATCGCCACCGCCGACGTCAGCAGCGGCATCTCCGCTCCCGGCAGGCCGCCGCAGATCACCATGCCGCTTCGCTCGACGAACCCGCGGGCCTTCATCTGATCCTCACTGCTAGCAAGTGATAGCAGGTCGCTCATGGTGTGGGAGATCATCGCCAGGCCCACACCGCGCTGCCGGTTCAGGCGGGTGAGCGCGTCGACGCGGTCGACCATGCCGCGGCCCGCGCGCAGCGCCCGCCACAGCTCGTCGAGGATCACGAAGTAGTGCCGACGCGGCTCCAGGCCCGCGTCGGCGAGGGCGCCGGCGACGTTGACCGTGCCGAAGCCCTGCGACCAGCAGGCCAGCAGGATCGCAGCCTGGAGGTCACCCTCGTTGTCGTCGATCGAGGACACGTCGTAGACCACGGGTCGGTCACGGCGCATGGGCACGGTGGTGGGCTGGGAGAAGATCTCCCCGAGCCGTCCACCGGTGGTGAGGCCGATGAGGGATGCTTCCAGGTTCTCGGTGATCTCCTTGTACCGGTTGAGGTCGCCGCGGTCCAACGCCACCTGCCGGATCTCGTCGGGTGCCTCCTGGATGACGCGCAGCAGGTCCCCGAGGACGGGGACTCCCTCGTGCGTCTCGTCGAGGTACTTCAGCGCCCGGTCGATGACCGTCTCCTCGCGGTCCGTCGGCGGCTGCGAGCGGAGGATCGTCAGCAGCGCCGCGACCATCGTGTGACGGCGCCCGTGCGCGTCGGACAGCACCGCCTGTGCGGCCTTCTCCGCCTTCACGGCGGCTGCCAGGGCCTCGTCGGCCTTGCCGATCAGCCGTGCGTACTCGGGGCCGCGCTCCCACTCGGCGTCGCGGGGCAGGGACTCCGCCTCGAGGCGCCACTCGTCTGCGGTGCCGCGAGAAGTGGCGGCGTGCTCACGCAGACGGGAGGCCGCGTGAGCGGCCTCGCCGGGATCGAGGATGTTGAGGTAGCCGCGGCCACGTCCCAGGGTGATGACCTGCCCGTCGAGCGCCTGGATGAGGTCCACGTAGTCCGGCTTCAAGTCGCCCAGCACGAGCGGCAGCACCCCGTACCCGGCAAGGCCCGTGGCCATCCGACGGGTGAGCGAGGACTTGCCAAGTCCCGGCTTGCCGAGGACGAACATCGACGGGTTGGAGATGAGCTGCGCCCGCTGGAACCACGAGACCGGGTCGCAGCACACCGCGGCGCCCGTGGCGAGGTTCTTCCCCAGCGGGACCCCGATCATGGGCGTGCCCGTCCCGACGCTGAACGGGTAGAGCCCGCACACCTGCACGGTCGTCCCGCGGAACTCGTCGGCCGCGGCCACGTTGACGGCCTCGCCACCACCACGGCCGAGCCACCCGCGGGTCCCCGGGTACATCGGCCGCAGCGGCGTCTCACGCTTCTTTTGCTTCTTCCCTCCGGCGTGCGGGATCGCGCGGGCCTTCTTGGCCCGGCCCTTCGCCGGCCGCTCGCGCGCCAGCGTCACCCGCACCGCCTGCTCCGCGGCGATCTCCGCTGCCGCGGCGCGACGAGTGGACTCTTGCGCCTGGAGGCGGCGCTCACGACGCGACGCCGAAGGCCGTGCGCCGGTCGGCATGTCGCCGTCACTGCGCGCCGGGGCTTCACCGGTGGTGGCGCCGCCGTTCGTGGCGACCGCTCCGTCCGGTGTCTCGTCATCGGTGTCGATGGTGTGGTCCAGTGCTCGGCGGTGGTTCACAGGGACTCCTTGAGCTCAGCGGGGATACGGAGGTGGCGGGGCAGAACCAGCCCCAGGGGCAGACCGGCCGCGAATGCGGTGTCCTGCGACCCGTAGGCAGGCCGCATCCGGAGGCGTGCGGCCGCGGTGAGCGAGTCGACTGCCGCGCGAGCGTCGGACTCGCGCGCCTGCTCCGTCGTCGTCGCGGTGACGATGAGGCCGAAGTTCAGCAGCCCGGCACCGGACGCCTCCTCGGCGGCCGTGGCCTGCGCGGAGCGGGTCGAGAGAGTGTTGCGGGCCGTCGGTTTCGTCGACGCGGTGGTGTTGAACGATGCCGCGTTCAGATCGGCTTCCACGATCGCGGCCGCGCGGGCCGGGTCGATCGGGCGGTACAGCAGCGTCACGCGCTTGCGTGCAATGTCGCGGTGTGGGGCGAGCAGCCGCGAGAGGATCCCGGACTGCACGACGCCCCTGGGCGGGCTGGTCATCATCCATGACGTCGACGTCGCCGAGTCGTGCCGGTACGAGTCCCAGCGGGCCTCCGCGGCCGCAGGGCCGACGTCAGGCCAGGACAGCTCCGGGCTCTCACCCGCCGCGCGGGCCTCGTCGATGAGCTGCGCGGCGGCCGGGTCGTAGGCGACCCGGATCGTCTCGCAGAGCTCCTGCGCCGACAGCGGCCGCGCCGCTCCCGCGCCGGCCGCGGCGAGCCCGGCCGTGAGGCCGGGCAGCCGCGATGCGAGATCGGCGGCGACCTCCTTGGGGCTGCGCCGCTTCCCGTTGATCCTCGAGGACGCGGTGAAGGTCAGTGCGACATAGGCCTTGATCGTCGCCGAGCCCACCGGGTAGGTCTCCATGACCTCCGAGAGGACGGCACGGGAGAACGGGGACGCGTCAGGGTCCATCGATCCCTCGACTTCCGAGCGCAGCCGCGTACCGGTGTCGGGCGAGGTCTCGACCGTCACGGAGGCCGCCTCGATGCCCGGCTCGTCGCCCAGGTTCGCCAGCCAGATGCCGTACTCGGCGACCTGGTTGTTGACCTGCTCCTGGTCGACGAGCGCGGCGCCGTCAGGCTCCGTGGCGAGCACCACCGTGTAGTGCTTCGTGGTCCGAGTGGCCACGAGCGCGAACGGGCGCCCGTGGGAGTCCTCGTGCTCGGTGAGCTGCGTCGCCGCGGCCAGGCCGGGAAGCTGGAAGGTGCCCCACCTCGCCCGACCGATCGGGCCGGAGCGGTAGACGTTCGCTCCCTTGTTCTTCGTACGCATCCAGTTCACGCGGTTCACTGTCCTTCCGAGGGCGCTCTGCCCGTGCTTGTCCTTGACTGCCACCGTCAGAAGCAGCAGCCCGAAGGCCGCCGCGACGATGAGCCCGGCCCAGAGGCCCTGGAACATGGACGCGATGACGGATGCCACCGCGCCGCCGAGCATCACGCCCGTGCCGATCTGACCGAGCCCCATGAGGCCAGCCGTCGACGGGCGCCGCCAGTTGCCGTACGTGCGCGGCGTCTGCCGAGTCGTGGGTGTCTGGGTGGTCATCAGGACTCCTCTCCGCTGACCGCGCCACTCGCGGCCTGCTTGGCCGCTCCCGCGGCCTGTGCTGCGGTACCGGCGGCCTTCGCCGCAGCGGCACCGACGGCCATTCCGGCGGGGCCCGCGGCCGCACCGGCAGTCGCACCGGCGGCGGCCCCGCCACCGGCCGCAGCTCCGCCGGCAGCAGCCCCGCCGCCTGCGGCGGCGCCGCTGCTCGCAGCGCCCGATGCAGCGCTACCGGCGCCCACAGCGGACCCTCCACCGCCAGCGCTGGACGGGTTCGCGCCCGTCGGGCTGGGGCTTGCGCCGCCCCCACCACCGGACTTGCTGCCCGAGGAACGAACGGCGCCCGAGGCGATATCACCGATCGCGGCGCCGCCGGCCGCCGCGAGGGCGAGCCCCGCACCGCTGCCACCGCCGGACATGCTGGACACGGCCGGGGCGACGAACTTCATCAGAGCCGGGAGCGCGATGAGGGCGATGAGCATCAGCGCCATGCCGGTGAGGATCTTGACCATCCCGGTCCCGTCGTCGGCGAACGCGTCCGACCCGACGAGCCGGAACGCGGTCGCGTAGACGATCGCCGCGGCCGGCTTGTAGAGGACGAACGCGATCGTCCAGCCGAGCGCGCGCTTGAACCACAGACGGCCCATCTCCGTGTTCGTGAAGGAGGCCGTGAGGGGCAGGATCCCGGCGAGGACGACGAGCATCGCCCCGCGGACGATCATGAGGATGATCTGCACGACCGTCATCAGGAACGCCAGCAGGCCCAGGATGAACAGGGCGAACAGCCCGATCCCGGACTCTGCCGTGAGCTGCATGATGAAGAAGATGTTGCGGCCGAAGCACTGGCCGTCGCCGTACACGTCGCAGTCCATCGAGTTGCTCAGGATCCACACCGAGAACGCGTCCGCCGCCTGCGTGGCGAGGACGATACCGACCAGACCGGCGCCGGAGACGGCGATGAGGGTCAGAAGCGACTGCAGGAGCTCCTTCACGGGCTGCGCGCGCTGGGTGATCGCCATCCGCGCGGCCGCGATGATGATCGACAGCACCGCAAGCCCGCCGGTGTACCAGTAGAGCTGGTTCTGCATGAACCCGACCACGCTGGATGCCCGGTTGTCGCGCATCGCCTGCGGCAGGAACCCGGCGACGAGCGCCGAGGCCGACGTCAGCAGGATCACCGAGAACAAGATGATGCCGAGCCGCCCGACGTGGGCCTCGCCGTCGCCGTGCCGGCGACGGCTGGCCATCATGACGCCGGCGAAGATGAGCGACATGATCGCGACGCCCGCAGAGACCCACGTGACGTAGCTGAGGATCTGCTCGAACGCCTGCGACTCCGGCGGCGTCGCGTTGCCGGCGACACCTCCCCCGGAGGTCGTGACGGTGACCGGGGAGGGCACGTTCACCCACATCGTGCCGAGCGACGCGACGGCGCGGCCGAACGCCTCGAGGATCTTGTTCACGAACTCCTGGAGGCCGTCCGCGGCGCCCTTGGAGATGACGTCTGCCACGGTCTCACCGGCCTTGCAGGACACGTCCCACCACTGGCACGGCTCTGCGGCCGGCGTCGTGGGGGTGACGGCGGTGATCGCCGTCGTCAAGGCGCTCATTCGGCGGCCGCCCAGGGGATGTACCCACCGAGGCTGGACAGCATCACCGGGTCGTAGGGCACATCGCCCTGATCGGTGAGGAGGACCTTCCAGTCCCCGCCGTCCCACCGAAGCGCGATAGCGGCACCGATGATCTGGCCGTTCGTCAGCCGAAACGCCACGTCGACGGTCGCGTCGGACGCGGTGTAGGAGAGGACCTTGAACCCCACGATCTGCGCCTGGAGTCCAGTCCCCGAGCTCGTGGCCTGCCGTGCCAGGGCGGCGTCCCGGCCCGGCCCCTCGACGGTGAGCTGTTCCGTGACGAGCTTGCCCAGCCGGGCGTCGGAGCCCATCGCCCACACGTTCGCCGTGGCCGTGAGCGCACCCTCGACGGTGTGCGCGTAGCAGCTGCGCACGCCGTCGTTCCCGGTCACGCCTGGGCCGGCCGTGTCGCTGCTGGGGGCCGCCATCGTTCCGACGAACGCCCACGTCGTCTCCGGTGCCGCGTCGAGCGTGCCGCTCTCCTCGTACCCGGCGAGGCCGCACACGCTCTTGTCGCCCTTGGCCGGCTGCGCGGCCGTGTCAGGCGTGGGAGAGGAGGTGGCGACCGGAGTGGGCTCCGGGTCGCCACCTCCTCGCGAAGACGTCAGGCCGATCAGCACCGCTGCGAGGAACAGCCCCACGAACAGCACTGCGCCGAAGATGAACCCCTTCCTCTTGAACGGGCTGTCGTCGTCGTGATCGGTCATACGTCTTCGCTTCCTTTCGTGGCTGGTGAGCCGGGGTTGTGGACCGTCAGTAGAGGTCCGTGAGCACGCCGATGGCGGAGGCGAGAAGACCCACCTCCGCGACGGCGAAGATGAGCAGACCGAGGGCCGCCCTTCGGAGATCCCGCGTCCGCGGGTCCGCGTCCTCGACCCGCTGGGGGTCGCGCTCGTGCGACATGGGCTAGGAGCCCATCAGGAAGCCGACGATCGTGAACGCGGCGGAGATGATGATGACGCCGACCAGCAGGCGGCCGAGCCACCCGCCGATCTCGCCGCCCTCCCCCCGTCGGGCCGAGACCGTCATGCTCACGCCGAGCAGGATCAGGCCGACGACGGCGACGCCGAGGCCGACCCACTTGGCCCAGCCCATGACGGTCGTGAACGCCTCGAACCCGGGCGGCATGTCGCCCGCTCCGGGGTCGGGGACCGCCATCGGCGCCGCGTGCGCCGCGAGGGTGATGAGGTCGGCGCTGAGTGCCAGAACAGACATGTGGTGCTCCTTGTGTGTGTCTTTCAGGGATCACCGCCGCGGTCGCTGCGATGAAGCGTGTGGAGCTAGCAGGTGCTAGCTGATGACGACCGGGCCGTCCGTGTACCCGACGTCGAGGTGCAGGTGGTTGCATGTGTCGTTGAACTGGGTGAAGTGGTCGAAGCTCATCCCGCCTCGGCAGTTGATCTGCCCGGCGCGAGCGCCTTCCGGGACCATCGGGTCAAGCTCCTGGAGCAGGCGGACGGAGTTCGCGTCGCCCCCGGTGAGGGCGCGGCCGTCGAGGGAGAAGAAGTCGACCGCGCGCCCGCCGCCGAGGCGGTAGTGAGCGGAGTTCACACCCGCACCGAGGATCGATCCCGTGCACTTCCGGTTCAGGTCCGAGACACCGACGGTCTTGAACTTCTGCAGGGAGATCGTGATGATCTGGAGGATCCGAGGGTCGATGTGGCAGTCCTCGGAGTCGGTGCCAGCGGCGACGTCGCGGATCTGCTTCTCGTAGGACGACTGGAGCAGCCGGAGACGGCCCTCGTCGATCGCCGCGACCAGGCCGGTCGCGAGCTCCTTCGCGTCGCCGGACACGGCGCAGCCCTCAGCCATCGGCGCGCCGGTGAGGAACGCCATGATCGCCGTCGCCTGGTCGCGGTACTTCACGTAGTGGTACGGGTCCGCGTTCCGCTGGACCCGGTTGATCGCGATCGACGGCTCGAGCCCTTCCCAGCCGTCGACGCGCTGTAGGGCTTTGAAGAAGTTGGTGGCGCTGATGAACGGGTCCATGCGGTCCTCGTAGGAGCCCCATGCGCCGTTCGCGCGCTGCTGGAACAGGCCCCGGGAGTCCGGTCCCGCGCCGTCGCCGTAGTCGATGACGCGCAGCCCGGACTCGCCGATCGCGGTCTGGATGCCGAGGGTCTGCGCTGCGGTCGGGAGGCCGAGAGCCGTGGACGCGTTCGCGATGTACGCGGCGTTGACGATCTGCTCGCGGTTGAAGCCACCGGCAGTGGCATCCTCCGCGATGCCGTCGACGTCGATCTGGCTCCCAGTACCCACGCCGCACGCATTCGCGGGAGCGCTGCCGAAGAAGATCACGAACAGGCACAGCGCCACCACGAGCACGGGCGCCATGACGAACGCGAGGATCGCCGACCACTTCCCCACGGCTACTCACCGTCCTGCGGCGTGATCTGCTCCACGAGCCACGGATCCGTCGTCTCGGCACGGTGCATGTAGAGGCGGTACTCGCCCCCATCGGTCGGGACGCCGATGAGCATCGTGAACGACGCATCACCATCGATCATTCGCGGCTCCCCGGTCACGGTCGTGCACGGAATGTTGGCCGGATCGACCGTCGCGTACGCCTCGCCCGCTGCGCCAGTGAGGGACGGGTACAGGTCGTTGATCCAGGTCGTCGCGTCGACGGTCGGGCGGCAGAACTTACCCATCACGTCACGTGCGAGCACGGACGAATGGATCAGCGCGAGCGGAGCGATGTCAGCAGCACTGTCCTGCGGAGCGACCGAGGGGTCGGGATCCGGCGACGGCATAGCCGCGCCGGGCACAGGGTCCGAGGGCGGCGTCAGAGCCGAGCTGTCCTGCGCCGGCGGAGAGGCGGGGGCCTCATCCGCCGGTGCCGAGCAGGAGGCGAGGACCGCGACCAGCGCAACAGCCAGAGGTACGCAGACGAACTGGGCCGACGTGCTCACGGGAGATCCCTTCGGTTGAGTGCGGCGGAAGAGCCGCTAGATATACGTTATGTACTTGATCGTATGGATTACAAACATCATTTAGGGAGCGTTCGATGGCCGATGAGCGGTGCGCCATGATGGGGAGCATGTCTCCGCGGATGATCTGGGCGAGTGACGCGCCTCGTTCTCCCGACGTTGAACATGCCGTCAAGGTGTTCGGCAACCGCACGAGCCTCGGGATCATCCGCTACCTAGCGGGCGTCGACCGGGCCAACTACGGCACGATGTGCAAGGCGCTCACCGCCAGCGATGCCGCCATCTCAACTCACTTGCGGGGCCTAGAGGCGGCCGCGGTGGTTGTGGCTGATCTTCCTGTGGGTGAGCGCGTGGGGCGCTCGGTCAACTACTCACTGGACCCCGCACGCGTGCGCGTGCTCAGTGACGTACTGCGTGACTACGCGCTCGGATCCCTTCGCGGCGACAGCTGACGCACGCGTCCTGCCGGTTCCTGTTCTGACTCGCATAGCGGCTCCCCCTTGGTCGCGGGATACCCCGCTGTCCCCAAGTGTACCAAGTTAGAGAGAGATGCGCCTACTTATCTAGGTTCTATGCCTATCTTGTGGCGACCGACTGCGGCAGGCCGCTGAGCCACGCGGTGATGCCGCTATCGAAGACCTCTGGCCCGACGTTGTACTCCCACGCGTGCGCAGCGTGAGGGGTCTCGAACAGATGAGCGTTATCTGCATTCGCCGCGACGACGAGCCGTGACAGGGAGATGGGGATCTTCTCGTCACCCTCGGAGTGCACGACGAGACACGGCTTCTGGATGCGACCGGGGACGCTCCAGTCCATCGCGTCGAAGTCGATCGGCTCTGGAACGCCGACAATGCGACTGAGGCGGCGACCGGAGAGCGCGGCCATCGCCATGTCGCCGCAGATCCGGGGCAGGCCGACGATGTGCGCCCCGTGCCGAATGGTTCCCCGCCACTGGAGGGCTGGGGAGACGACGACCACGCCGGCGACGAGGTCGCGGTGCTGGGAGCGCTCGGCGGTCAGGAGCACGACGCTGGCACCCATCGACCAGCCATACAGGACGATACGGCGGGCGCCGCGCCCGACGGCGTAAGTGATTGCGGCGTCGACGTCGGGCCACTCCGCGATGCCGAGCATGGAGGCGCCGTTAAACGTCGCCGGCCCCTCTCCGTCGCCGCGGTAGGACACCACGAGCGATGTGTAGCCGAGGTTGCGGGCCGACGGCACGGTCCGTAGCGCGTTGATCCGGGTGGTGCGGATGCCGTGCACGTGTATCGCCCACGTGTCCTCAGCGTCGGTGCGGCCATCGATGGGGGGAACGAGCCATGCAGGCGCCGTCCCGCCGTCGACGGGGATCTCCACGTCCTCGGCCGCGGGGTCGATCTCCCGAGGGCCGTTGAAGACGTCGCCCTCCCAATGCGAGAAGCGGGTGGGCTCCAGCGTGCTTCCGGCGGTAGCGAGCACCAGGCGCTCGACCGTCTTGGCGCGCCGGTCGGTCCCGACGATCTCGCCGATGATCGCGTGGCCACGGCCGCTGTCGTAGGAGAGCCCGAATGTCCCGGGATGCGTGGTTCTGGGGTTCGCCTCGAGCGTGACTCGGCCGTCTTCGACGGCGTGCACGCGGACGTTACGGAACGGCTTGGGCATCACAGCGACGCGAGCGAGCTTGATGGTCAGCGCGAACACGGCGCCGCTTACGACGACGGCGCCGGCCGCGGCGCGGAGGAGGTGGGCCACTATCGTGCGTCCGTTCTGGTTCGACGAGGCTGCGCCTCGGTGGCGGCCCGCGAGCTCTCCAGTTCGCGGGTGAGGGCCGCCTCGGCGTCGGCGACGATGCGGCGGTCGTGGTCGCTGAGGGCGACGCGCCCTGCAAGCTCCTCGTCGCGGAAGCGGATGAGGAGGTCGTACGCCGTCATGAGGCGGTTGTCGCCGTATACGTCCTGCCTGCTTAGCTGCGGGACGGGCACGTTCGCCGTGGTCATCGTCCGGGCCAGGCGGCGGATCGTGATCGTCAGGCGGGTGTCGCGGATCCACTTGCGGACCGTGAAGGACGCGATGCCGGCGACGATGAGGATGACCCCGGAGTAGAACAGCGGGTCGAACGCGGCGTAGCCCGCCGCCTGGGTCGACGCCTCGGGCTGGATGAAGTGGCCGATGAACAGCCACGCGATCTCGTTGACCGCGCCAATCGTGCACAGCGCTCCGCCGATGCGGAACGGCCAGTAGCTCGCGCTGCGGCTCGGCCGCGCTGCGAGCACCAGGCGCACGGAGATCACCACGATCCCAACGAGGTAGATCGAGGCGCACAGGACGGCGCTGAGCTGCTCGATGTGGTCGTGGATGAAGGTGGTCGACGTCGCCCGGCGGTCGATGTTCACGAAGGCGATCGTGAACCCTGCGAAGACGACCATCATCGGCCCGTAGCGGCGCAGCGGTGTCATGGGAGCTGCGTCGTGCTCCGGCACGGTCGAGAGGACCAGCAGCCAGAAGCCGAGTGACGCAAGGTAGTTCTGGACGAGGTACAGCACGTTGTTGCCGCCGAGCGCGCCGTCCATGGCTTCCACGGGGATGATGCTCCCGAGCGTCAGGACGGCGAGGGCGCCGAAGCCCGATGCCATCCAGGACAACCGGGCCCGCGGGTTGACGATCGCCGACCGCGTGCGCAGGAGGAACACCAGCGCGAGCGTGATGAATGCGGCGGTGTGGATGGCGCCCATCTAACCGAACGCCTGCTCGTCGGCGAGGTAGCGAGGGCGCAGCAGCGAGCGGCCGAGGAGTCGGGCAAGGCTCTCGGCCTCGCCCTCGTAGGTGTCATGGCGGTTCGTGATCCGCGCTGCATCGGGTTCGATGCGGCGGCCCCGGACGGTGTAGCCCCCCTGCACGAAGGCGGTCACGTCGGCTGGAGTCGCGAAGTCCGAACACCCGGGGTGCTCGTAGATGATGTGCGCGAGCTCGTGGAGCACGCAGTGGGTCTGGTACAGCTGCGAGTCCGTGGACCGCACGAGCACGACGTCCTGGTCCGGGTACGCCAGCCACAGGGCCGTCAGGCGCTCCCACCGCTCATCGCCCAGCCGTTCGATGAGGACGGGCTTCCCGCTGATGCGGGACACGACCTCCACCAGATCATCAACCGTGCGGGGCGCGTCCAGCTTGTGAGCGGCGAACATCTCGGCGCTTCGCTTCCCGATTTCGCCCGTGGTGTCCCATAGCTCGCGCGCGGTACTCACGGTCGGCGGCCCTTCTCGATTGATCGGATGGCCTCAGTGATTGCGTTCAGAGCTCCAGGTGACACGTCGCCCAACGCGCGGGCGGCCACGGCTGAGGCCCCCGAGTCGCGCAGCGCGCGCTGGAACGCTACCGCCGCCTCAACCTGCTCCGCGGACTCTGTACCGTGCAGCTCCGTCAAGTACGAGTCGTCTACGTCGTAGTGCTCAGCGACCGCCGACAGGACCGAGCTGGAGACCCGTCGCGGGCCCTCGCCGGCGATGAGCGCGCGCCACTCATCGATGGTGAGGACGGCACCGGCCGCGTTGATGGTCGCGACGGTGCTCTCGTGCGACGCGTCGGTGCCACTAAGGAACAGAAGGCGACGCGCCAGCTCTCGGGAGTCGGTCACGGTGATGGTGTCGGTGTCGTCCTCGTCGGCGAAGGACGACGCGAGGACGATGACGTCGGCCGGGGTGACGCCGAACGCGGTGGCGAGCTTGTCGATGTCGTTGGTGTCGAACAGCGCGTCACCGCGCAGCCGCATGTAGAAGTAGTTGGGCGAGAAGTCCGCCTTGCGGATCAGTTCGACGTTCGTCATCTGCGCGTCGTCGCGGAGGCGTGTGACAGCTTTGACGATCTGTCTTGAAAAGGGCGTGGGAGCCCCACCCGCGCGTCTACCCATCTCAGGATCGTACCAAGAGCGGCTAGACCTGGATAAGTACACCCGCGATCAGGGCGCGCCAGGGGCGTCAACCTAAACAGGGTACCGGTAGTCTCTCTATCTTGATAGAGTCCTGGCCAGGTGCACGGCTGGTGGGGGCAACGTTCGAGCACAGCACCTGGTCAGGGCCACTGTCTCGACACGCCGCACCCCCTCCGCATAACAGTTACAGCCGTACGGGAGGATCGCGACATGGGTAGGAACAGCAAGGGGCCCCGAGCATTGCTCGGCACGCGGCCGAGCACGACCGTCGCAACCGCCGCTCGCCGGCGCCAGACCGAGCTCGGCTACCAGTCGATGAGCGACTACCTCGCCGCTCTCATCGCGGCGGACGTTCAGATGCCCGACCAGGCGCCCCAGCCTGTCGACCGATCCACTCACGAGGAGCTGCCAATCGCAGACGTCGCATAAACGAAGAAGCCCGCCGCTTCCGCGACGGGCTTCTAACACGTGTTGTAGCTCTCACCCTCTGTGCTTGCCGGCCTCGAGGTTCGAGCTAAGGAAGTTCCACCAGCCCTCACGGGAGGCTTCGCTATGTCCGCCACTGTACCGCACGACGCGGTATTTGCACCTGCGCACGCCGATTTCGCGGCTGCATGGGAGCTCACGCGACGCCTGAGCCCACGCGACCAGGTGCGTGCGATGATCCGCGACGCCTACGGACGCCTCGACAGCAACAGCTACCCCCGCCTGCATCCGCTCGGCCCGGACGCACCCACGACGCCGTGGGCGATCCGCCTCGCTGATCCCGCCGGCCGCTACCGGCTCCTCTGCTTCGACTTCGACGGCAAGGACAGCACCGGCATCATCCCGGAGCTGATGGAACAGGCCCAGGACCAGGCCGCCGTCCTCGCGCGCACGCTCGATGAGCTCGGCATCGCCTACGTGCTGTGCCGCTCCTCCGGTGCCGGCGGCCGCCACGTCTGGATCGCCGTCGACGGCGGCGCCGACGCCGCCCAGGTCGGACGCCTCGCGGCGGCTGCCCGTGCGTGCTTCTCGACCCTCGATCACGGGATGCTCCGCAACCCGGCCGAGGGCGCCGCCCGCCCCCCACTGGCGCCACACCGCGACGGCAGCAGCTCCGTCGTCCTCGCGGGCGACGTCGCCGCGCTCCTGGCCCCGTCGACGTCGACGGCGGACCTCGACGCGTTGACCGCGCTCCTCACGGAGCGCATGCCGGCGCCGCGCGCCGCCGACAGCGCCCCGTCCGGCCCCGTCGACGTCCGCCACCGGACGCACCGGCAGCTCAGCAAGGCCGGGACCGCCCACATGGCCACCGTCGTCGGAGGCGGCAACCCGTCGTGGACGGGCTTCATGTGCCTGCTCGCGGCCGCGAACGCCGGGTGGACCCTCGCGGACGTCGAGCACGCTGCCCGCACAGCTCCCGGCATGGAGCACTACCGGACGAAGAACACCGGCCGCGGCGCCCGGAAGGCTCGCAGCGCCTCTGAGGCGCGCGAGCGCCTGGAGCGGCAGTGGGCCAAGGCCCAGCAGTACGCGGCCGTGCAGCGACCACTCCCCCGCCGCGAGCCACAGGACCTCACGGAGCTTGCATCGATCGTCGCGGACGTCGACGCCATCCTCACCTCGTTCCGCGTCACCCCAGGCCGGTGGGGACGCTCCGAAGCCGACGCCTCCCGACGCTCGATCCTCACCGCGCTCACCTACCTCACGCTCCAGACCGGGAAGCGGACCGTGGCGGCTTCGATCCGGGATCTCGCCCTCATGGCAGGCCTTGGCCGCAGCACCGCTCAGCGTGCCCTCCAGGCCCTCACCGAGGCCGGCTTCATCGTCCGCGCCGCCACCGCTGACGGCGGCAACGCCGCGGAATGGCGGGTGACCTGGCGACTTTCCACAGCTCCCGGTGTAGTTGGGTCACAACCACCCGATAACCCCGCGCCCCCCGCCGACCTCTTCGCTCATCGCGCCGAGCTCGTCTCTCTCCTCGAGCACGAACTCACCGACCAGAAGCACGACCTGTTCACCCGCCCGGGCCTCGGACACCTCGCCGGCAGGCTCTACGCGACCCTCGGCCAGCACACGTCCCTGACTGTCGATAGCGCCGCCCGGATCCTTGGCGTCAGCACCCGCCACACCGCCACGATCCTCAGCCGGCTCCGCCGACACCGACTCATCAAGACCCACACCCACGGATGGGCCAGAGCCGCACGGGATCTCCGAGACACCGCAGCCCGAACCCTCGACGTCCTGGGGATCCTCGCCGAGCGGGCCCACCGGTACCAGGCTGAGCGCGAGGTCTGGGCGTGGTGGAACGCCGAGCTCACGACGATGCACACCGCTCCCCGATCCCGACCCCGACGCCCCACCGTGTCGAGCCGGCCCCTGTTCGCGGCGCCGACCGCGGGCGAGCGTGTCTGGCCGCGCTACCCCCGGTCGGCCACTCGTGCGGATCATCGTGCAGCTCGAGCGCTTGTCCTGGACGGGGCGCTCAATCCCGAGGCCCGCTGGCAGTACGTCGGCGAAGCTGCTTGACGTGGATCGAGACCGACCAAGAGCCTGTTCGGACTAGCGGTCGGGGCGCCAAACGTCGGGGCTGGGCATACCGAGTTGATGCCACCCAACGTTGCTGTCGTCCTGGCCTATGGAGCTCTCGTTCGCGCCCGGGATGCCGTCGGATTCCTCGTACTCAGGCCGGACCATCTTGGCCTTCCGTGAGGTACCCGAGGGATGTCGTTGAGTCGGGTTCGTCGCCATGTGTGAGATGTCCTAGGACGTCGTCGCCCGTGGCGTACAGGGCCCCCAGGTTTGACTCTGGATCCTGGTCGTTCCCGTCGCCGGATCCGGTGGTGCTGTCGTCGTAGTCGGGTCGTCCCATGTCAATTCCCTAGTGTCTCGGCTGCGAAGACGAGCGTCAGCGCAGCTGTTGCGATGGCAAGGGTCCCAAAGCCGACCCACACCCACGTAGATCGAGCGCGCAGGTCCGTCTCTCGATCCCGCAGCACGGTTGCCTTGTCGCGCACGAGCTGCAACTCGATCTGGTTTGCCGTCTGGGTGGAGTCAACGTAGCGATCGACGAGGCGCTGGGCTTCGATACCGGGCCTCTTGCCAGGCCGCACCGCAACCGCGGCACACGCGAGTGCCACGCACGCTAGAGCGAGGGCTGCGACGCCGAACAGGGCGGCCACGGTCCACACCTGCGTCGTGGATGCAGCGACAAGAACCCCGGCAGAAACCGCGAGGAAGGAGGCCTTACCGGTCACGCTTGCGGTGCGTTCGGCGGCATCAGTACCGAGCCGGTCCAGCTCCTCATTGACCAGCCGGACCCGATTGAACTGCGCACGACGGGCCTTCTCAGCGGCATCCGCCAACGCGCGCGCTGCTTCCGCATCTGCTTTCGAAGTGGCCCTCGTCATCTACTCAGCCTAGGAGGGCCCGACGACACCGGCCACATGGGGACGCCGCGGCGACGGCGTGAGCGCCGGTTTGCGATCACGTTTGTTCCTGGGGGTCCTTCGGGCGTCGTCCGGCGAGCCCGAATTGCTGGCCGCGCTCGTCGCCGCGATAGCGCTCGACCGAGCGTCGACGAAGCCCTGAGCCAGGACGCCGGGCCCGCCTCGAGCGGGCCCGGTCCCTGCTCGTCTGCCGTCCCCTGCCGGCGCCGGCCGCCGGTTCACCCCATGTCGCTATCGCTCCAGGTCGCGTGCCGCTCCCCCGGGTGCCGCTGCGCGCCCCTGCCTGGCCCTGGCGGGCCCGTTTCTTTGCCGTGAAGCCTTCGGCGGCTCGGTCGCTGCGCTACCTCGTAGCCACCTCCGGGCTCCGTTCAAGTGGCTGCGCCACCGGCTCCGCCGAGATTTCCGGCACGCGGTCGCTGCGCTCCCTTATTTCGCGCCGAATATCTCTCCCCCGCCGCCCTTCGGGTTGCACTACGCCCTCCGGTCGCTAAGGCGGAAAAACCGCCTTCACGGCAAAAAACGAGAGGGATGAGGGAGAGAGAATACATGAGCACCAACACCGTCGCACCTGCCAAGACCAAGACCCCGCGCAAGAGCCCGGAGGAGCGAAAGGCCCAGGCCGAGGCCCTGCACGCGAGCATCGCGGACCAGATCGACGCGCTGCGCGACAGCGACGAGTGGCGCCGCTATCTCGACCGTGTCCGCGACTTCCACCAGTACAGCATCGGGAACCTGCTGCTCATCATGAGTCAGTGCCCCCACGCCCGCGCCGTCGCCGGGTTCCGCCAGTGGCAGGGGCGCGGCCGCCAGGTCCGCAAGGGAGAGAAGGCAATCCGCATCTTCGGATACAGCGCCAAGAAGATCACCGAGGAGAACGAGAAGGGCGAGGAGACCGAGCGCCGCATCCCCCGGTTCCCCGTCCTGACCGTGTTCGACGTGTCCCAGACCGACGCCATCGACGGAGTGGAGGATGCCGAGATCGTGCACGACCTCACCGGGACAACGGATCACGGCGTCATTGAGGCGCTGACGGCGTTTCTCGCCGTCGAGGGCTGGACAGTCGGCCGTGAGCGCCTGGACGGTGAGAAGAAGGGCTTTGCCCGCCCCAGCGACCGCGCCGTGATCGTGGAGGCCGACGTCTCCGCCGAGCAGGCCGCCAAGACCCTCATTCACGAGACCGCACACGTCGTCCTCGGACACACCGACGACCTCCCCGGCTACGTCGAGCACCGCGGGATCTACGAGACCGAGGCCGAATCCGTCGCCTACGTCGTCGCCGGGCTCGTCGGCTTCGACACCAGCGCCTACAGCATCGGCTACATCGCCGGATGGGCCGACGGAGATGCCGAGCTCGTCAAGAGCACCGCCGCCCGAGTGCTCGCCGCAGCGCACCGCATTGCCGCAGCGCTCGACCCGCAGGAAGACGCCGAGACGGTCGACGAGGCCGCCTGACGCCAGGCCCTCGCGGTCGGCCCAGCCGGGCCGGCCGTGAGGGGGCCGGCGGCCCCCTCACACTCCCCCACCCCGAAGGGCCGGCACGGAGGCCGACCCCGAGAGGAACCGGCTATGCCGGTGCGATCAAAGCGCCATTTTTCTATCCCTTGGTGGCTGCCGATCGTAGTTCGCTACCTGCCTTACGTGCCCACAATTCCGCACGCGGTCGCAAGCTCCCTTATTTCGCCCGAAATTGCGTTCACTCCAGGCACTCCGCTTCCTATCGATTCTCTCGCCACCAACGGCAAAAAAACGTTGGGCGAAGGGGAACGAATACCCCGACCACGCAGGCGCCGCACGACCCACAGACACCCACCAGGAGGACCCCATGACCTACATCACCTACGAGCGCCCCGACCACCTCCACGACCGCGAGCTGGACCCGCACGCGCCTGACGCCGACCTCGCCCCCACCGGTGAGACCTGCGGCAAGACCACCAACGACGTCGCCGGCATGGAATGGACCTGCACCCGCCGCCTGCACACCGACAGCGAGCACCGCGCAGCGTACGAGTACCGCGGCGACGGCCCCCAGGGCGAGGTCGCGATCGCGTGGGAGAGCAACTGGGGCGAGGACGCCAACCGACCCCGCATCACGAAGACCATCACCTGCCCTGAGGGCACGAAGCAGTACCTCACCGAGGACGACGTGCACAGCATCGAACGCACCGCCTGGGAGAGCTTCCACGAGGACGACCACGACGAGCTGACCATCACCACCGCCGTCACCGAGGCCGACGCCGCCACGGCCGCCCTCGCGCGACTCGTCGAGGTGTTCTCCGCCGACGACCTCGCCGGAGACCTCGCCGCCGCGCTGAGCTGCACCGAGGCCGACGCCCTCGCCGACGTGCTCCGCACCCAGGGTGCCGCCGGTGCCGCCTACCGCTGGATCCGCCACCACGCCGACCAGGACGAGCCCGGCGACACACACCACTCCCCCGTCACGCCGTCGCCCGCCGAGTACGTCGTCCCCGTCGACCCGATGGACGCCCTCAGCTGCGACAGCTGCCAGTGACCGAGTGCTAGCAACTGCTATCAAGGCCTAGCCCCAATGAATCTGAGTGCTAGCAACTGCTATCAAGGCCTAGCCCCAGTGAATCCGGGGGCTAGGTGTTGATATCAGTTGCTAGCAACACCTAGCGCGCGCTAAGCTGATAGCAGGTGCTAGCGATCGCTACATGGATCTAGCACGAGCTATGAGAAGGAAGTGCAACGTGATCACACTCTTCGGCGGGACGAAGGGCGGAGCGGGTAAGACCACTGCCGCCATCAACGTCGCCACGAGCTTGGCGCTGGACGGGGCCAACGTCATGCTCGTCGACGCCGACAAGCAGCGCAGCGCCGCCAAGTGGCATGCGCGCCGCCTCGACGCAGGGCACACCCCCGCGCTCTCCCTCGTCGAGAAGCAGGGAAACGTGTTTGCCGCGATCCGGGACCTCGACAAGCACTACGACCACGTCATCGTCGACGTCGCAGGTGACGACAACCAGGAGATGCGGACTGCGATGACCGCAGCGGATCTCATGCTCGTCGTGCTTCGTCCGAGCCAGCTCGACGTCGAGACGCTTGAGGAGTTCACCGACGTCATCGACACGGCCCGCGACTTCAATGCCGATCTGCGCGTCCGCAGCCTCCTCAGCCAGGCACCCACCAACCACAACGAGACCGAAACGGTCGACGTGAGCGAGTACCTCGTGGAGTTCCCGCAGGTGCAGCCGTTGGAGACCGTGCTCTACCTCCGCAAGGCGTACCGCGACACGCTCGCGGACGGCAGGGGAGTGCTGGAGGTCTCCGGCGCCGGAGGGAAGAAGGCCAGAGCCGAGATCCAGGAACTCGTCGGAGAGGTGTACGCGTAATGCCCATCGCACGCAACCGCAGGTCCGAGCCGGACCCCGCCAAGGTCGCCGCCTTCGGCGCCGCCGCCGAGTCCCGCGTCGAGGTGCCCACCCCGCCGCCGGCTGCGCCCGCAGCAGCTCCGCAGCGGACGACCGACACCACGCCGACGCGTCGACGAGGAGAAGCCGCCGGCGAAGCGCCGAAATCGAGCATCGTCCGGTGGACGGGCTCGACCGGGGACGAAGAGCTGCGCGACAGGCTCCTGGCCTACGGCCGACGGGAGCGCTACACGATGCAGGAGCTCATGATCCGAGCGCTCCGCATCGGCCTTGACGAGATCGAGAAGCCCTAGCTACGGAGCGCTAGTGCACTCTAGCAAGTGCTAGCACGCAGTAGCAGACACTATCACGCAGTATCACGGGGGAGAGATGAACGGGGAGCCGCAACAAGCAGCGCACGCGCACCCTCCGGAGTGGAGTCCGGAGCAGCGCCTCGCGTACGACCTCGGCCGCGATGTCGGCTACATCGAGGGCCGGGCGTCGCGCCAGGCCGACGTCGACGAGCTCGACGACCTCGCCGACCGGTACTACCGCGCCGCCTACGGCGACGAGCGCCGTCTCCAGATCGGCGGCATCAGCCGCGCCGAGCTGGAGGCACGCCGCCAGCAGCAGCCCGCCCCGCCACAGATCACTCGTGAGGAAGCGATGGCGTCCTGGGGCCTGGACCCCGAGCCGCCGCCAGTCGAGGCGCCGCCGGCGCCTGCCACAGCGGGGGATCCCGCATCGACCCCCACGACCCGGACGAACCGCACGAGCAGGAGACGCGCCATGACCACACGCACCATCACCGGCAACCTCGCCGCCGACCCCGAGGCCGTGCAGGCCGGGCGCGTGCAGATCGTCAAGTTCCGAGTGCTGGAGAACACGGGGGAGTACCGCAACGGCACGTGGATCGAGCACAAGACCCCCACGACGCACCACGTCGAGGCCAAGTTTGAGCTCGGCGCCCACGTCCTCGCATCCCTGCACACCGGCGACAGCGTGCTCGTCGTCGGCTACGAGGTCACCCGAACGTGGGAGACCAACGGCAAGCCCCGCTTCGGCCGCGTCATCGAGGCCGACGCTGTCGGCCCAAACCTCGCACACTCCACCGCCGTCATCACCCCGCAGCGCCGCACACGGGCGACGCCCACGGGGGAGTAGACCCCCACAGACCCGCCCCCGGCCGCCGGCTCTCTCGCCTCCGGCCGGGGGCGTTTCACGCCCCCGCATACTGGGTAGATGACCTAAGAGCTCGCGCACCGGCCCCGCACGGAGAGCAGCGCCGAGCTCGTCACGGTCGATGCCCCGTCGTCCTGGGCCGCTGTCGAGCAGCGTCGCCAGCGGATCCCTGCCGAGCACGTCGTCCTCTACGTCCGGCCCCTCAGCTAGGCGATCGACGTCGACTCGCTCCGCTCGACGTCGACTCGCTCCGCTCGTCGACTGCCGCCGGCGCAGCGTCCGCGTGCTGCGCGGCGAACACGATCAGTCGATCGCTGTTCTGCATCATCCACGCCACGGCGGAGTTCAAGGAATCCTCGCTGCGCACCCAGATCCGCTGCCCGCGGGCGTTCCGTGCGTCCGCGTAGACCTCGAACGTGAAGGTGTCGCCGATCTCCGCACGGACCCGCATCACGAACCCGAGGACCGGTTGGTCCTCGACCTGCACCCGCCAGTAGCCGGCCTCGAGGTGCGCCCAGGGGTGATCCCCGATACCACGCACGAGGCCGCTCACGTTGCTCTTCACCTTGTTCACCGGTGGTCTCCTTCGTCGATCGAGTCGATGTAGGAGCATCCGGCCACGCTCGTCGACGAGCGTATGAGCGGACACCGACAGGCGGGGCCGTCGGCGGTGGGGGAGTGGGGCTACCGGTCGCGGAACAGGGCCATCAGCTCCGCGGAGATGCGGCCGCGGTCGCCGACCTTGTGTCCGTTGTCGCGGAGCCAGGCGCGTGCCTCGCTCCGCTCGGCCGCGTCACCGCTGGTCGCGGCCTTCTTCGACGGCCGCGGCGCCGGCCCCCGGCGTCCGCCGGCGGCCTTCCGGCCGGCGGCGATGAACGGCGCGAACGCCTCGCGCAGCTCGTCCGCGTGATCCGCCCCGAGGTCGATCTCATAGTCGACGCCGTCGACGGAGAACGAGACGGTCGTGCCGTCCTCGTCGAGGACGGTTCCGTCGAGGTCGTCGACGAGCTGTGTGGTGGTCTTCTTCGCCATGCGTGCCCCCCGGCAGTCGATACGTCTGCTCGGAGTCTAGGGAGCCGGTGAAATGCGACCGGTCAGGCCGAGAGCGGGTTGACGAGATCTGGGCGGTTGTTCCGGACGTTGTTCACGTCCCGGGACACCTCGTAGTGCTCGAGGTCGTGCGCGACCTGGTGGGACTCGCGGTCGAGGAGCTTGAGCAGGTCCTCCGCCGGCAGGTGGTCGCCGAGCCAGTCGTCGTACGCGTCCGGCGTCAGGCACGCCGGCATCCGGTCGTGGACCTCGCCCGGTGCCACGTGGGCGTCGCGGGTGATGATCGCCATCGAGAGGCGCCACTTGTCGGGATCATCCTCCTCTTTGGTCGGATCCGGCCACGCGGACACGATGCCGGCCATCGCGATCCCGGCGTCCGGTTGATGGATGAAGTGCGGCTGCTTACCCGTCTCGGTCACCACCCACTCGTAGTAGCCGGCCGCCGGGATGATCGCCCGCGCCGTGGCGAACGACTTCCGGAACATGGGCGACGTCGAGACGGTCTCGATGCGCGCGTTGATCGGCTGCGGCCGCTGCTTCGTGAAGTCCTTGGCCCACCCGGGCACGAACCCCCAGTGCACCGCCGGCATCGACCGCTCCCCATCGCGCTCACGCACGAGTGCGACGTCGCGCGTGGGCGCGACGTTGAAGTCATCCCGCAGCGGATCGAACGCGTGCAGCAGGTCGGGCAGGAGATCCCCGGAGGCACGGGTCACTACGAAGCGTCCACACATACATCCAGTCTCGTCCCCCTGAGCACGTTCGGAAGCGTGCTCATTCAACCGATCATCTTCTCGTAGATGATCAGATTCGACCACTTCGACGGATTACTAAATCGCTGGTAATCCCCCCTACTACTCAGTGAATACCTGCAATTGGCGTTCCGTGTTCCCCTACGCATAGGGGAACACGAACGGGCTACGAGGCCTGTGGGATATGTGGAAAATCCTCCGAGTTGTCCACACCTGTGGAGGACACGCCCACTACATATGGGGTTGGGCCTGGCCGGACGCCCGCATATATAGTGATCGGTGTCGGTGACGTCCGTCACCGACACCGATCAAGAAAGGCACCATCGTGTCCAATCAAGTGATTTACCGCAGCGCCGTGACAGGGCGCATCGTCACCGCGAAGTACGCCCAGGCGCACCCGCGCACAACCGTCCGCGAGACGGTGAAGCGCTGATGGCCAAGGGCAAGGGCGGAAGCTCGAAGAGTTCGAAGGGCTCAACCGCTCGCAGCGCGAAGACCGGCAAGTTCGTCACGCCGGGGTACGCGAAGGCGCACCCCAGCACGACGGTCGTCTCGAAGAACAAGTAGCAACTAGCACCTTCGGAGATCCACGGGCCCGGAGTCGTCTTGCAGGACGGCTTCGGGCCTCTCTCGTGGATCTGCAATCTACGACGACGCGCGGTGACGCGCCAAAGCAGATCCGCGTCCGCCGCCCGACCGTCTGCTGGTGGTAGTGCGGCCGCGTCTAGCGCGTCTAGCGCGTCTTGGACTGGGCCAGCCGGTGAAGGCGCACGGCCTCGATCGTGCCGAGGGAGATCATGAGCGCCGAGGCGGCGAGCAGGATGACCCACCCGACCAGGACGCCACCGCCGGCCGTGAACGCGGCGTAGGTGCGCTCTCCGGCGAAACCGAGGAAGAACACCGCGAGCCCGAACCAGACCATCGCGTTCGTGACGCGGGCGGTGCGGGCGAGGTTCTGCGGCTGGAACATGCCTCCACGATCCCACCCGATGCCGAGGGCCGTCCAGGTATGAGAAAAGCCGCCAGGCGCGGTGCGCCGGCGGCTTCTCGCCTCATCCCAACCGGTGGGCGCGGAACGGCTGGGGAGGGGCGGATTCACGGTACCCGGCGCCGGCAGGATCAGCGTCGTGCCAGGCGTCGGAGCAAGCGGGTCACGAAGAGCGGGCTGCGGTGGTGGGTGCAACCCTTGAGTTGCGAGGCGTCTGACCCACACCGATCTTCAAGGTGGCCACATCGCGGGAACGAGCCCACACCTACAGGCTCGCAGTACGCACTGTGGCGGGCAGTCGCCCGGACATGCACGCACCAGTCACAGTGGGCTGTTCTCGCTGGCATCTCGGGGGAAGTTGAATCGGGTCGATCCGATGGCGCTCAGGAACTGGAGCTGGTCCGCCGACGAGCTACGCGGGGACACGGTCAGGACGATGAGCGTCTGGGATTGGTCCTCCGTGAACAGCGCCTGGCAGTCGAACTCGATGGCGCCGATTTCGGGATGGACGATGGTCTTGCGGTCCTGATAGCGGGCGGCTACCTCTTGGAGTTCCCAGATGGCGACGAACTCGGGGCTGAGGCGGGATAGGCGGCGGACGAGGTCCGCGGCCGCTGACCCGGGTCCTCGCCGTCCAAGGGCGATGCGCAAGCCGGCTACCAGAGCGCGTCCCTGGTGATCGCGATCCTCGGCCGGATAGAGCGGTCGTTCGGTGTCGGGGGTCGCGAACCAGCGGTAGATCCCGCTGCGGAACAGCCCGGTGTGCCCGTGGTCCAATCCCAGCAGTGCGTCCGCGATTGGATTCGACGCGAGGGTCTCCGCCAGGTCGGAGAGCACGAACGCGGGAGTGTCGGTGAGCTTGTCGAGGACCCGGAGGAGGCCGGGCGACACGTGCGCGCTGCCGCTTACCCGGTCCGGCGGGTTGTGTCCTGAGGTGCGAAACAGGTGGTCCCTCTCGTCCAGGCTGAGCCGGAGGACGCGGGCCAGTACGGACAGCATCTGCGTGCTCGGCTGCGAGCCTCGCCCCTGCTCGAGCCGGGCGTAGTAGTCGACCGTGATGGAGGCGAGTTGCGCCACCTCCTCGCGCCGCAGTCCGGGAGCGCGACGGCGTGCGCCGGAGGTCAGTCCGACGTCTTCGGGGAGCAGCGCTTCTCGGTGAGCACGAAGGAATTGGCCGAACTCGGTGCGGATCATGCCCCCACCCTCACCCCTGCATAGCTGGTTATCCAGGACCTCCTGGATCCCCGATGAACGCGTCCTGTTCGCCGCGACGATTCTCGTGGAGTGTCGCCGTCATGAACATTTCAGGGAACACCATCTTCATCCCCGGCGCGACCTCCGGCATCGGCCTCGCCCTGGCGCTGCGTCTGCAGGCTGCGGGCAACACCGTCATCATCGGCGGGCGCCGAAGCGACGAGCTGCAGCGCTTGGCTGCGGAGCACAGCCTCTTCACCGTCACTCTCGACACCACCGACCCCGACTCGGTGACCGCGGCCCGCGATCTCATCGTCGCCGAGTACCCCGACCTCAACGTCCTCATCGCGATGGCCGGGATCTCGATCCCCGAGGACGTGCTGTCCGGCGGCTTCCTCGATGCTGCAGAGCGGATGGTCGCGACGAACGTCCTCGGCCCTCTCCGCCTCGTCGCGGCCTTCATCCCGCATCTCCAGACGCGCCCTGATGCGACCGTCATGACGGTCTCCTCGGGTCTGGCGTTCACCCCGCTCGCCTCCACGCCGACCTACAACGGCACCAAGGCCTTCATCCACCAGTACAGCGAGAGCATCCGGCTGCAGCTGGCCGGCACCTCGGTGAAGGTCGTCGAGCTGGTACCGCCGGCGGTGCGGACCGAGCTGATGCCCGGCCAGTCGCAGGTCGAGCAGTTCCTGCCCGTCGACGACTTCGTCGACCAGGCGATTGCTCTCATCAAGGAGGACCCCGACGCCACCGAGATCCTCGTCGAGGCGGTGAAGTTCCTTCGCTTCAGCGAAGCCGAAGGCCGCTACGCCGAGACCGTCGCGGCGGTCAACGCACACGCCTGACTCGAAGATCACGCACCGATCCACCATCACGAACAAGGAGTGAAAATGTACGACTTCTCTGGCAAGACCGTGCTCGTCACCGGCGGAACACGCGGCATCGGCAAGGCCATGGCGCTGGCCTTCGCACGCGAAGGCGCGGCCGTCGCCGTCTCCTACGCGGGCAACGAACAGGCTGCGACCGCCATCGACGCCGAACTCGGCGAGATCGGAGTGCCGCACCTGGTCACCCGCAGCGACACCTCGGACCCGGAAGCGGTCCGAGGTCTGTTCGCTCTCGTCACCGAGACGCTCGCCCTCCCCGACATCATCATCGCCAACGCCGGCGTGGAGCTCATCGAGACGCCGCTGGCCACCACCACGGATGAGCAGTTCGAGCACGTGACGGGCACCAACATCCGGGGCACGTTCCACGTGCTCCGCGAAGCGGCGTCGACCATGGCAGACGGCGGACGGATCATCGTCACCGGATCCACCATCGCCCGCAGCGCCCTCGGCGGCACCGCCGTCTACGCGGCGACCAAGGGTGCCCTGGGCCCGATGGCGCAGGCACTGGCGCGCGAGCTCGCGCAGCGGAGCATCACGGTCAACACGATCGCCCCCGGCGTCGTCGCAGGAGCCGGCATCACCGCCGACCTCGACGCAGACAGCCTCGCGCAGTACGCAGCCTTCAGCCCCCGAGGCGAGCTGCCACGACCCGACGACGTCGCCCCCCTCGCCCTGTTCCTCGCCTCAGCGGGGGCGGGGTTCATCAACGGCCAGACGATCGTCGTCGACGGCGGCTCCATGTGAGCACCACCCCCACTCGAAGGACCGCACCTTCTATCCACGGAACCCGGGCCATCGCCCAACCGGTTCACCTCCATAGACGACACCCACACGATGAAAGAGGCTGACATGCCCCGCACGACCGACATCACACTCCCCGACCTGACCGGGAAGCGCGCACTCGTCACCGGCGCCAGCGATGGCATCGGGTTCCAGATCACCCGACGACTGGCCGGCGCCGGCGCCGAGATCGTCATGCCCGTGCGCAACCGGGACAAGGGCGAGGCCGCGGCGAAGCGCATCCGCGCCGAGGTGCCCGGCGCACGACTGGACATCCGATCGATGGACCTGTCTTCCCTGGCCTCGATCGACGCGCTCGTCGACAAGCTCACCGACGACGGCCGGCCCATCCACGTCATGATCAACAACGCCGGCGTCATGACCCCGCCCTCGCGTCAGACGACGACCGACGGCTTCGAGCTGCAGCTCGGCACCAACCACCTCGGCCACTTCCGCCTCGTGACCGGGCTGCTACCGCTCCTGCGCGACGGGCACGCCCAGGTGACGAGCCAGCTCAGCCTCGCGGCGAACTACAACGCCGTGAACTGGGACGACATGAACTGGGAGAAGCGCTACGACGGCGCCAAGGCCTACAGCAGCTCCAAGATCGCGCTCGGGCTGTTCGCCCTCGAGCTGCAGCGCCGGAGCGACGCCGGGGCCTGGGGCATCCGCAGCAATCTCTCCCACCCGGGGATCTCCCCGACCAACCTCCTCTCGGCTCAGCCGCACATGGGCCGAAACCAGGACACGACATCGGTCAAGATCATCCGCCTCCTGTCTCGTCGAGGCATCCTCCTCGGAACGCCCGAATCCGCGGCGATGCCGGCTCTTCTCGCTGCGACCAGTCCTGACGCTCGAGGTGGGCACCTGTACGGGCCTCGCGGGCCGATGCGTCTCGGCGGTGCGCCAGCTGAGCAGAAGATGTACAGCAGGCTCACCGACGCCGCCGACGCGCAGCGCGTGTGGGAGCTCTCCGAGCGCCTCACCCGAACCACGACCTCGTAACGAGGCACGGGAACTCCCGCGCGTCGTAACGGGCAAGCCAGGCACCGGCGATTGCGGGGACCCGCGTTTGCTCGGACGCACTGAATGCAGTGAGACGTTTCGCAACCGATGGGTTGCGAGACGTCTCATGAGCCGGACGACGAGCGGTGGAAGGTGCTCGCGGGGGAGTGTCGCGTAACTATGTACTTCAAGTAGGTGCTTGACTACCCGTGTTCATCGTCGGTTGTGAGACAGGTTGGTCGTCGTGGGGAAGCTCATCGGGTACGCGCGGGTCTCGACCCGTCAGCAGGACACGGATCGACAGACAACGGATCTCCTCGCCGCCGGCATCCGGCGCGACGACCTCTACGTCGACCACGGCGTCTCGGGAGCTCGAGCGTCGCGGCCGGCGTTCGACGAGGCGTTGCGTGCGCTGCACGACGGCGACACGCTCGTCATCACGACCCTGGACAGGCTCGGCCGGTCGACGCAGAACATGCTCGCCCTCGCGGAGGACCTAAGGGGGAGGGGTGCCTCGCTTCGCGTGTTGAACCTTGGCGGGGGAGACGTGGACACAGCCACCCCGATGGGGTCGATGGTCTTCACCGTCATGGCAGCACTCGCTCAGATGGAACTCGAGATCAAGCGGGAGCGGATCACCGACTCGGTGTCGAAGCGGCGCGCTGCGGGCAAGGACCTAGGCGGCCGGCGCCAAGCCTTCACCGACAGCCAGGTGCGGAACGCAGTTCGGCTGATCGATGCCGGTGAGCCGGCCGCCCAGGTCGCGCGCGACATGGGCATGTCGAGGGCGACGCTATACCGCCGACTTCGGGACATTCAGAGAGCCGAGGCGGCCGCCGCGATCACGAGCTGAGAGGCCACGGAGGGTGTATCGCTTAGCCCCCCTTCCCCGGACTCTTCGCCGGACGGGTCTGTTGAGACAGGCGGCCGCAGCAGGTCATAGCGGAGCGTCAGCAGCCGATGGTGTGCGGGGAGCCGTCCCTTATCGGACACCATTAGCGCCCGGACGGCGGCCATCCTTCGGCGCTCGCGCTGCGCATCGATAGGGTGCGGTGCATGACTCTCGCTCTCATGTGCGGTCTGTCCTTCTCGGGCAAGAGCACGATCGCCGCCCGGCTCGCTGACGAGCTCGACGCCGAGCTCATCAGCCTTGACGCCATCAACGCTGAGCGCGGCCTCTACGGTGGGCAGGGCATCCCTCTAGAGGAATGGGCGAAGACGAACCGCCTCGCGCACGAGCGCAGCAGGGACGCACTGACGCGGGGGCGACACGTGGTCGTGGATGACACCGGGTCGCCTCGCTTCATCCGAGACGCATGGAGAGCGATCGCGGAGGACGCGGCCGCGCCTTTCATCATCGTCTGGGTTCAGATCGACGCGGCTTTGCAGCGCGAGCGTGTACTCGCCAACCGGACCGGTCAGGAACGCCACGACATCACCGACAGCGTTCTCGCTGAACATGTGGCCAGCTTCGAGGCACCTACTGACGAAGCGCCGATCGTGATCGACGCACGGGAGACGAGAGACGTCGAGCGCCTGCGTGAAGTGGCACGCGGAGTCCGTGCGGCGCCTTCTCGCTGAGCACGTTCAACCGCTGCTCCAGGGGTCCCCGACCGGACCGCTCCGGCTGTCGGCGTCTTCATGAGAAGGTCGAGCATGGCTCCAGAGGATCGCGATCGCTTACGTGCGCAGCAGGTCCGAGTGTTCGCGATCGGGGCTGTCGTCTGGGTGGTGCTCGCAGGCATGTTCGCGATCATCGACTACACGACCACGCTCAATGGGTGGGCCGGCATGATGGCCGGCGTGCTCATAGCGCCGCTGCTCGCGGTAGTCGCCGTAGCGCTACGACGCAAGCAGTCGCAGAAGCGTTAGTCGAACCCGACCGCTACGCGAGTCGGGTGACCTGGTCCGGGGAGGGATCCCCTATCGGACTCCAGCCGGCCGGCCGACGGGTCGTCCTTTGGGCGGGCTGTGCGAGCGGACTCCGATGTGTGCTCGACTGGGCGCAAACGAGGGGGCACCATGCAACAACCACGTAAGCGACTCGCTCTGCGCGCCGTCCTCCTTGGAGGAATCCCGCTCGTGCTCATGTCCGCGATCGGTGCGTTCCTCCTCCACGACGGACAAGCCGCGGACGGCCGCAGCACCCTCGCGGTCGGCGTGATCATCGCAGCTGTGTCCGCGTCGTCCGTTATCTACCAGGTGGATCGCTGGTCCCTCATGCGGCAGTCGATCACGCACCTCATCGTGATGCTCGTCACCGTCCTCCCCGCGCTGCTGCTCAGCGGCTGGTTCCCGGTGGACACGGTCGGCGACGCGCTCCTCGTCGTCGCGGTGTTCGCGCTCGTGGGCCTGATCCTCTGGACGTCGCTGTTCCTCATCATGCGCTTCGTCGAGCGCCGCCAGGCCGCGCGCCTGTAGTAACCGTCTCTGACTGGTGCGGCTCGGCATGCGTTCGACTCGTCATCGCTCAGCGCCGTCTGGGTAGGGATCCCTCAGCGGACACCGCTTCTCCACCACCGCAGGACACCGGCTAGCACGAGGATGACGCCGAGCAACGTCACACTCATGGCGACCATCATCACGGCCGCGTCACCGACGAGCATGCCGCAGCCCGCAGCAGTGTCGTCAAATGAACACGACCGCCAAGGCTGGAAGAAGTAGAACACCGTCACGGCGGCAGCGATGAACGCGAGAGCGGCACCGAGGACGAGCAGCACGTTCCTCCGCATCATGGTCATGGCCCAACGGTACGGGTGGAACGCACCGCACGAGTCCGTCGCCGGGACGATCCTTTGTATGCGTCCGGTGGGGGATCCCTTGGCGAGACGGCGTCTATAGGTCCGGTCCGTTGCGAGTAGGCGCACTTTGCGATCTAGTCTCGAATCGTGGAGGGTGTCGTGGTCACTGCCAGCGGGGAGCGGTTCCGCATCGTCATGCGTGAGTCGAGAGGCGACACCTCGACGCACGACATCACTTGGCTGAGCGCCCCCGGGGGAGTCGTCCGCGGCGTCAGCATCACGGGCGTTGGCCTCACCCGCGAGTGCCTCCTACGCGAGGCGCTCGCGTACGCGTCCACCGAGCGAGAGCACAGCGCGCCAGACGCGACGTGAAGCCTCAGCAATCTGCTGAGAGGCTCTGCGAGTTCGGTTCCAGGTAACCATCCCCTGCCGGACTCCACCAGCGTCTGCTGTCCCACGCCACGCCTCGTCATGTCCGGCTGCTGTGCCATCGCTCGAGCCAGGGCAGGATCTCGCGGAGGTCGTTCGTATCGATGGCATCGGTCGCCGCGGCCCGGGCAGCGGCGCCTGCGTTCAGCGCGAGCGATGCGGGTAACGCTTGAAAGAGCGGGATGTCCGACCTGCTGTCTCCGACCGCGGCGCACCGGTCGGTCGGAACGCCGTGCCGTCGGGCCAGGGCGAGTGCGCGGTCGCGCTTGTCGTACTCGTCGAAGTGCTCCGCGACGGTGCCGTCGTACGTGTCGCCGACGAGGCCGACGCGAGGGCGGCCGGAGGCGGTGAAGCCGTGCCGCCGAGCGAGCGCGGCGCTGACCGGTTGCCAGGCGAGCGAGGCGAGCACGGGCTCGAGGTTCTGGGCGCGGCACCAGGCGAGCACGTCGTCGATGCCGGGGATCAGGGGCAGCTGCTCGAGGAGCAGGTCGACGTCGGTGACGCGGGCACCTCGCCACCCTGCGGCGTCGATGTCGCTGACCTGCTGGTTGCTGAGCTCGCCGCTCGCGTATCGGTCCTCGGCCGCGTCGAGCTCCGGCTGATGGCCGAGGTGGCCGGCGAGGTAGCTGCTGCTGGATCCTGACGGCACGAGGGTCCCGTCGATGTCGAAGAAGACGATGCCGCTCGTGGGGGTCATGGGGTGAGCGTAGTTACGGGTCCGGTGAGGGATCCCCTACCGGACACGTCTATCGCGCCTACGGGATGATCCGGGCGTCGCGGAGGTGCTGGAAGATCCGCAGGAACATCGCTTCGGTTTCGACGTACTCGTGGAACCCGGCACGGCGGGACTTGGAGGTGTCCGCGATGACGTCGTAGTTCCAGCTGAACACGAAGTCCCCGAAGGCCCATGAGGAGACGTCCGAGTAGGGCGTGGGGAGCAGCCCGTGCCGGGCGACCATCCGATCCCAGAGCCCGGCCTTGTCAGCCATCACGTCGTCCAGGCTCATCGGAAGCGGTGGTGCGACGTCGAGGTCGAAGAACGCGGCGATCTTGGGCCACATGGATGACCAGCGGAACATGTCGCCGTTGGTGATGTTGAAGGCATCGTTCTCGGCGTTCGGGCTCGTCGCAGCGAACACGGCGGCCTTGGCGAGGAGGCCGGCGTCGGTCATCTCGATGAGGCTCGTGTAGGCGCCGGGGGAGCCGGGGAACCGCAGCGGGATGCCGAGCTCGCGGCTGATGGAGGCGTAGACGGCGATGACGATGGCGAGGTTCATCGGGTTGCCCAAGCCGACCCCGGCGACGACGGAGGGGCGCAGCGCTGACCATGACCAGGAGGCGCCGGCCTGCCGCTTCTCGAGGAGCTGTTGCTGGTCGACGTTGAACTCGGGCGGCATGTGCGGCGGGTCGTCCTCACGGGCCGGGGTGGAGAAGGGGCCGAGGTGGGCTCCGTAGACCTTGTATCCCTGCATCAGGTTCACGTGCGCGAGGCGAGAGGCGACCGGTTCGATGGCGTCGATGACGTTGGTGAGCATTCGGAGGTTCGGTTCGACGAGTTCCGCCCACGTCGGCCGGTCCTGGTACGCGGCGTAGAACACGTGCGTCACCTCGTCGAGCTCTGCGAATGCTCGTCGGGTCTGCTCGGCGTCGAGGAGATCGACGGCGATGTGCCGCACCGGGCCGTCGTCTGTCCCGCCTCGGCGAGATACGCCCACTACGTTCCAGCCGCCGGCCTGCACGAGGTGTTCGACGAGGTTCCCGCCGATCACGCCGCGGGCTCCGATGACCAGTGCTGTCTTCTCGTTCATGTACGTCCCATCGTTGAATCGCGATCTGCCGATGCATGTCTAACGCATCATCGGCACATCGCGATACTCCGATATGCTGGGCCCATGGACACCACATCCGGCCTGGATCTGGCCGCAGCCTTCAAGGCGCTCGGGCATCCGACGCGCCTGGCGATCCTCGGCTGGTTGAAGGACCCGGAGTCCTTCCCGCCCCAGGACAAGCCGGCGGGGGAGGTGGGGGTGTGCCTGAAGCACATCCAGGCGCGCGCGGAGGTCTCGCAGTCCACGGCGTCGCAGTTCATGGCGGTCTTGCAACGAGCGGGTCTCGTGACGTGCACCCGGGTTGGGCAGTTCTCGCACTATCGGCGTGACGAGGCGAGCATCGCCGAGCTCAGCCGGGCGCTGGCGATCGACGTCTGACGCCCCGTAGTGCCCGGCAGGGGATCCCCTACTGCGACGCCTCCGGGCCGCCCTCCGCTGCGACCGCTGCTTCCAACTCGCGGAGCCTTTTCAGCTTCGCCCACGGGTAGAGACCTACCCAGGCCACTGAGGCGATGGATGCACCCATGATCATCGAGCTCATGTCCATGGGTCCGACGCTAGTGAGCCGCGACGCAACGCGCATCCGTCACAGGACGGAGCGCTCCGCACCACGCGTCTGGGAGGGGATCCGCTACCGGACGCCGGCGCTAGGTTCAGAGGCTTCTGCCCGAAGATGAGATGCCGACTGCGGCGCTCACAGTGTCGGCGGGCCCACGGCCCAGGACGCCCGCGAGCTCGCCACCTGGTTCCGCGAGGAATCCGTGACGAACTGCGGTGTGGATCGACATCAGCATTGCGGGCTGGAACGACTTCAGCCCGGACTCCTCGTAGGACGCCCTTCGCGCGGCGAGAGTGATCTCTTCGAGCGGCACATCGAGACCATGGGCGACATCGGCCGCAGTGATAGGCGGCCCGACCAGATCGAGGTACTGGCCGGCGTGATCAGAAGGGGACATTGCGACGTTCGCTGCCGCTTCGGCGAGGTCTCCGCGCGTGACAGCGGCCAGCGCGCCTGCGCCGAACGCCGAGACGAGTCGGGGTCCCGACCAGGTCAACAGGGACCCGAAGAGCTCGGCGTAGAGGCCGTTGCGGAGGATGGTCCACTGAGCGGTACCGCGTGCGAGGCGCTGTTCGGTCCAGCGATGAGCGAGGGCGAATGCGAGGTGGTTCCCGGCTGTGGTGACGCTGGTGTAGATGATGTGGGCCACCCCGTCGCGTTCGGCGGCGGTGATAGCGGCTTCGTGCCGAGCGATCACCACGTCGTCCTCCGCTTCCCCTGCGGAGACGAGGACCAACGTCTCGACGTCCGCAAAGGAGATCTTCGACGCGTCGTCGAAGTCGATCGTTCTCATTCCGAGGATGTCCTGACGGCTGCTGCCGATGACGTCAGCTCCGCGCGTGCGAAGGGCAGCCAGGATCGCGGAGCCGAGCTGGCCTGTTGCGCCGGTAACGAGGATCATGGGTCCACCTCTCGTGGTTCTGTTCAGTAACTAGGCTGATCGTGCTGCGTACCGGCAGCTCCCACAAGGAGGCATCTCCGTGTCAGTCACGCACACCGAAGTAACCGCCGACCTCGAGCCGTGCGGGCTCGACGAGCATCCTGACTGCGGAATCCGAGACGTCCTGACCCGGGTCGGGGACAAGTGGTCGGTGCTCGTCGTCGTGGAGCTCGCGTCCGGCGAGCGTCGATTCCGCGAGCTCCAACGCGCGATCGACGGGATCTCTCAGCGCATGCTGACGCTGACCCTTCGGCGACTCGAGCGTGACGGGTTGGTCATCAGGACGGTGTTCCCGACCGTGCCCGCGCAGGTGTCCTACGCGCTCACCCCGTCCGGCAGCAGCCTCACCCATCTCGTGAAAGCCCTCGCCGACTGGTCACTGAAGCAGAGACCGGTCATTGCAGCTGCTCGCCAGCGCTACGACGACCAGAACCCGGGGCACTCCATCCACTGATGATTGAAGCTGAAGGCGACCGGCAGGGGATCCCCTACCGGACACTGGGAGGACTGTGCGCTCCCGAGCGCCTGCCAGACTCCTTCGGGTGATCGTCCTGCTCTCCGCGCCCACGAACCTCGGCTTGAAGCCGCCGCGACCAGGATCCGTCCCGGGTGCCGCGAAGGCACCGGAGGCCCTGCGCGAGGCCGGGCTCTTCCGACGTCTCGCCGAGCTCGGTGCCCATGACGGGGGAGTCGTCCTGCCCGGCCGGTACGTCGATGACGACCTGGATCGTCCCTCGGACGTGGTGCGCAACGAGTCGGCCATGGTCGAGCATGCTCGGCGTCTCGCCGACGGCATCGACGGCGTGCTGCGCGGTGGCGGTGCGCCGCTGGTGGTGGGTGGCGACTGCAGCGTGCTCCTCGGCGCCGGGGTCGCGATGGCGCGTCGCGGGGGAGCGGGACTCGTGCATCTCGACGGGCACACCGACTTCCGCAACCCCGGCAACCGCGACCGGTGCGCGAGCGTCGCTGGGGAGGACCTGGCCGTCGCCGTGGGCCGGCATCGGCCGGCGATCGCGGACATCGACGGATGCGGACCGTACTTCGACGCTTCCCACGCGGCGCACGTCGGCTGTCGAGACGACGACGCGGAGGTCGACGAGGTCCGCTCGCTGTTGGGATGCGTCATCTCCGCGAGCGAGTGGCGGACCCGGGGCGCGGATGCCGTCGCGGCCGCTGTGCTGGGCGTCGCTGACGTGTCCGGGTACTGGTTGCAGGTCGACGTCGACGTGCTCGACCCGGAGGTCATGCCCGCGGTGGACAGCCCGGACCCCGGTGGCTGCACCGCGGACGAGCTCGTCGAGCTCTTGCGCGCGCTCGCGCCGCGGGCGATCGGGGCGTCCGTCACGGTATTCGACCCGGACCTCGACCCCGATGGGCGGTACGCGCGCCTGGTGTCCGACGTGGTGGTCGAGGGGCTCGGCGGGCTCGGCTCGGCGCTCTGACGTCACGCGTCCAAGAGGGATCCCTATCCGGTCGTGGCCGGCGCAGGAGCATCGAGGGCGAGCTTCACGCCCACCGCGCCCAGCAGGGAGCCGGTGACCCACCGCTGCCCGCGCATCCATCCCGGCCTGCCGCGGAGGAAGACCGCGATCGAACCGGCGGCCGCGACGATCCCCGCGTTGACGGCGATGCTCACGCCGATCTGCACGGCGCCGAGCTGGAAGCCCTGCGCGACGACCGCGCCGGCGCCCTGGTCGACGAACTGCGGGATCAGGGCGAGGTACATGATCGCCGCCTTCGGGTTCAGGAGGTTCGTCGCGAGCCCCATCCGGAACAGCTTCCCGTCGGAGTCGCGGGGCAGGTCGCGCGCGTCGAACACCGACGCGCCACCCGGCCGGAGCGCCTGGTACGCCAACCACAGCAGGTAGGCCGCGCCGGCGGCCTTGACCGCCGTGTACAGCCAGGGCACGACGAGGAACACCGCGGCGAGACCCAGGTTCGCCATGGCCATGTAGACCAGGAACCCGACCGCCGTGCCCGCGAGGGAGACCATCCCCGCGCGGCGTCCCTGGCTGATGCTGCGGCTGACGAGGTACATCATGTTCGGGCCGGGGGTCAGCACCATTCCCAGCGCCACGAGGGCCATAGCCGCGGCGGCGGTCAGCGAGATCATGCAGGAACCCTCCTTGAGGAACACCGGCGACTACGGCGGCACGGATCAGGGACCCAGCTTGCCGCATCCTCGCCTCGGCCCAACGCCCAGCTCCCGCGCCACCACGGTGCCGGCATCGGTCTGCAGCGATATGGCCGCGTGCTCCTGACGGGTGTCACGTCGTACGACGACGTGCGAGCAGCGGCCGTCGCCGACGAGATGCCACGATCCCTCAGCTACAGCGCGACATGCCTCCTGCCGACAGCAGCTTTCCCATCGAGCGGCGCTTCCGGTCAGCGGCCCGCGCACGATCCCCTCTCGCCCGCTGATGCCGCCCGCGCTACCGGCAATCGCACCCGCAGCCTGCAGCTCGCCACTGCCCGTCACCTTGGGACCACACCGTCCGCGTACCTGCGGGAGATCCGGTTGCACCGCGTCCACGATCAGCTCCGTGCGGCGGAACCGCGATCGGTGACGGTCAAGGACGCTGCGCGGGAGTGGGCCTTCGGGAATCTCGGCCGCTTCGCCGCGGAACACGCCGCACGGTTCGGCGAGAAGCCCGGCGAGACCCTCCGCCGCGCACCCCGAAACAAGGCGGGGCAGATGCGGCAGCACCGGTCCGGGTAGGGATTCCCTATCGGGACAGTCCTTGCGTCGCCAGATTCGGAGTGGAGTCCTTACTTCTTAGAGACGGCCTCCGCGACCTGGGTGCGGAGGGAGTCAGGGGAGGTGAGCTCGAGGGGCTGGTCGTCGAGGAAGATCGTCGGTGTGCCGGTCACGCCGAGCGCGATGCCGGCATCGAAGTCCTGCTGCACTCGGGCTTCGGTTGCGGGATCGGCGATCGCCGAGTCGTACTCGGTCATGTCGAGCCCGAGGTCTTCGGCGAAGCCGCGGAACACATCCACCTTCGAATCTTGCTGCTCGCCCCACTGGGTCTGGGTGTCGAACATGCGCTGGTACATCGCCTCGAACTGTCCCTGCTGGGCGGCGGCCTCGACGGCGACGGCTGCATTCATCGAGTTCTTGTGCGCGGGGATGGGGAAGTACCGGGTGACGAAGGTGACCTGACCGGCGTACTCCTCGCGGAGCTCCTCGACGTAGGGGTGCACGGCGAGGCACACCTCGCATTCGAAGTCGAGGAACTCGGTGAACACGACCGAGCCGTCCGGCGCCGTGTCCAGCCGGTGGCTGTTCTCCGCCACGACCGTGACCGTCTCCGCGTCCACGGTCGACTCCGGTTGCGCGCGGCTGATGACGAACGCGGACGCGAGGACCGCGACGACGAGGCCGGCGGCGAGGGACAGCTGGATCTTGGTGGTGCGCTTCATGGATCTCCGTACGGTGATGCGGGGTCAGGGGCAGTCCGGGCTCAGCAGCAGTCGCAGGCCTCGACCTCACGCTCACCGGTGAGTGCGGACACAGGCGTCTTGCACGCGTCGCCGCGCCACGCCTCCCGGCCCTCGCGAACGGCGAAGACCACGATCACGAGCCCGGCGACGGGGTCGGCCCAGGTCCACCCGAGGGTGAGGTTCAGGACGAGCCCGAGGAGCACGGCCGCGGACAGGTAGCTGCAGATCAGGGTCTGCTTCGAGTCCGCGATCGCGGACGCGGAGCCGAGCTCGGTGCCGGTGCGGCGCTCGAGCAGGCTGAGGAAGGGCATGACGGCGAGGCTGACCGCGGCGAGGACGATGCCGACGGGGGAGTGCTCGGGTTCGCGGATGCCGGTGAGGGCGAGGACCGCGTCGACGCTCACGAACGCGGCGAGGCCGAAAAACGAGACCGCGATGACGCGGAGGGCGACGCGCTCGCGCTTCTCCGGGTCCGGGGCGGCGAACTGCCACGCAACGGCGGCGGCCGACAGTACCTCCACGATCGAGTCGAGCCCGAAACCGACGAGCGCCGTGGAGGAGGCGATGGTGCCGGCGGAGATCGCGACGATCGCCTCGATGACGTTGTAGGCGATCGTGGCGGCCACGATCCACCGGATCCGGCGCTGGAGGACGAGCCGCCGTGCGGAGGAGAGCACGGTCGGGCTGATGAGGGTGCTCACGCGGTCGGCTCGCAGCACATCGGCACGTTGCAGTCCGCGTCGGCACAGGGGAGGCCGTCGTCGACGGCGAGCACGACATTGACGAGCACGGTGAGCGCCCGGGTCAGATGCGCATCGGCGATCTCGTACCGTGTCGACCTGCCCTCGGGTACTGCGACAACGATCCCACAGCCGCGCAGGCATGTCAGGTGGTTCGAGACGTTCGAGCGGGTGAGGCCCAGCTCCTCGGCCAGAAGGCTCGGGTAGCCCGGGCCTTCGAGCAGGTGCAGCAGGATCCGGGATCTCGTCGGATCTGCCATCGCACGGCCCAGGCGGATCATCACGTCGACGCGTGAAGCAAGAGTCAGCATGCACTGACCATACAGTCCTGACTGACGTGTTGGAGGTTTCGTGTATCTGACCCTGATTCCGCGTCTTGATGGTCCGGTTAGCCATCCCCTGTTGGGACACTGCACGGAGCCCTGCTGCTGGCAAGGGGGCGCGCTTGTCGGTGGCACGGCCTAGTGTCAGCAGTGCCATCTGGCTTTCATACTTGCGCCCGTGTTCTGGTCGTCGACGTGGATCCCACCACGCAGGACCAATCCGGAAGACCGCTCATGAACATCACCAAGTTGCAGATCGACGGCCAGGCGTTCTACCTCGATGAGGCGCAGGACGTGGATGTGTTGCAGTCGCAGATCGTCGAGGCCGCGTCCACGAGCGCGGCGTTCGTGCACTTCGGCACGATCGCGCACGGCCGCGTGTCGGTGCTGGTGACGCCGCACCTGGGGGTGCGGTTCGAGGTCCAGGAGCGGACCGAGGAGGAGGTCGCGGAGTGGGAAGCGCATCCGCCGGTCATCGACTCCTCGATGCTGGAACTGTGACCACCGCTCCATGCACGACGGCGACGCGTCCCCCGAGGGAGAAGACGCTACAGAGGGGCAAGGCGCTGCAGAAGGTGGTCTTGACCAGAACGCGGCGCTGAGAGAGCTCCGGTTGGTGATCGCCCGACAGCCGTCCTCGGTGCGGGTTGCTGTCGAGAAGCACTTGAACCTGCCGCAATTCTCAGACCCTTCGGGAGCACACGGGCCCGCCTCGCCATCGCAGGATGACATCGTCTCCTAGCCCGAGAGGCGACGGCGGCGTCCTTCAATACGTCACATTGCCCTTGCGGATCGTGCCGCCTGTGTCGCAGGCAGAGTGGTGAGTGACCGTGCTTCCCGGGTGATGCGCCGGTGCCCTGTGCGTGGTGAGCCCGGCCGTGCGGGCGGGGCAGGGCCGGGCTCTCTCGTAGCTCGTGTTCGGGCGCGAGCGTCGGAGTGCCGCGGCACACCATGGGGCAGGACCCCACGCGTGACCGCGGGTCAAGGCGTCGGGTGCTCGGGAAAGCACGGACGCCGACCGAGGATGCTCGACGCTGAGGATCGCGGCTGGAAACAATCCTGCCCCTGTCCATGGTCGCTGGCCGAAATCCAGCATCACGAGCACGTAGCGGAGGGCACGCCTGTCGAAGACGGTGAGTACCGTCGACGTGAGGCTGCTCGTTCTTCGGGTGAACGGCGGCCGAGCCGGGGGGCTGCGGGTAACAGTCCTCCTGGCCGCCCGGCACTCTGCTCACCCAGAGGCCGGGCGCTTCTTCCTCCTGCACGCCCTTCGCCGTGGTGCTGTCTGAAGCTGATGCATTGCCGGGTACATGCGCCAGTACCGGTGACTCTGCCCGTGGTGCGGGAGCACGGTGGTGTGGTGGACGGGCGCGATGAGGCCGAGATGGTGGAGAGCGCGATGGAGTCCCTGCGTGCGAGGCTGCCGGGGCATTCCGACGCCGACCTGCGGGCGATCGTCGACGAGGAGCTCACGCGCGTCCACCTGCGAGCCCTTCTCGCACGGCAGCCGGAGGGCTGGCCGGAGCCGGCTGATGGCAGTGGCTGCGAGGACGGCGACCAGGGGCTGGGCATCGGCTCCTAGTCGAAGTCGTAGCTCGGGAACATCGAGCCCAGTTCGGCGGTGCTGCTCGTACTGGGAGCGTCGTGCCTAGAGAAGACGACGGGGGTTCCGCTGCTGATCATGACCGCCACTTCTCCGTTGCCGAGTAGCGCGAAAGTGACGAGGTCGCCTCCGTCACGGACGGCGGTGACGGATCTGCTCTTCAGGTCGTCGATGTCCTGACCCGGGGCGAGCACGTAGGCGTCGGCCCCGACGCGCATGGTCGTCTGCTGCATGTGGCTCCTTCGCAATCAGACCCAGCGAACCGCGCACGACCCCGATCGCCTGCCCCCTTGCGTCGTGTCCGAGGGAGGGGTTACGGGACCCTTAGACGTCACGCGACCGGCATAGGCGGTCGTCCTCGATCTCCGTAACGTCGTCGAGGTCGGGCTGTTCCCGCAGCCCTGAAAGAGATGCGCCTTCCGAACTCCGCCGCCTCCGGGCCCTGTGAGCTCCGGATGCGCCATGCCGTTCCCCGGAGACGACCCGAGGTCCCACGAGGTCGGCATGTGCCTGATGAAGCCGGCCCGGACCCCGCTGGCGGCGGGCTCGTTCGCCGTCACGGCACGAGCCCGCCGGCCCTCAGGCCTCGGCCCCGTGCGGAACGCACGATCTGGGCCCGGTCATGCGCTTTTGCGGATCGTATGGGCCTGCTTCCATCGACAAGTCCTGGGGGCGTTCCGTTCGCGATGAGCGGGAGGCTTCACCGACGAGGCCTGGCGCTGTCCGCTCCCTGGCAAGCGTCCGACCATCGATTCCCACCGGTCGGAAGCGGGAGCAGGGTCGAGGGGACGGCGATTTCGCCGCCTTGAGAAATTGGAGCTCCCATGTACTTCCACGCACAGACATGGATCAACGAGATCGCCGACGGCGAGCCCGACCCCGCCGCCGCCAACGCGCTGCAGGAGGGCCTCGGCGGCCAGTTCGGCGAGATGCGCACGATGATGCAGTACCTGTTCCAGGCCATGAACTTCCGCGGGGCGTCGGCGAAGCCGTACCGCGACCTGATCCAGGGCATCGGCACCGAGGAGATCAGCCACGTCGAGCTCATCGGCACGACCATCTCGCGCCTGCTCGACGGCGCCCCGGAGTACGGCGGCAAGCTCACCGACCCGCTGGACACCCCGGGCGCGGGCGGCGCGACGCCGCTGAAGATCGCGCTCGACACGGGCAACATCCACCACTACCTCGTGGGCGCCCAGGGCGCGCTGCCCGTCGACTCGGCGGGCAACCCGTGGAGCGGCAGCTACGTCTACAACTCCGGCAACCTCCCGCTCGACCTCCTCTACAATGTCATGCTCGAGTCCACCGGGCGCCTGCAGAAGTGCCGCATCTACGAGATGACGGACAACCCGGTCGCGCGCGCGACCGTGGCCTACCTGATCGTCCGCGACCAGGCGCACGAGAACGCGTACGCCAAGGCGCTCGAGACGCTCGGCGTCGACTGGGGCAAGCTCCTGCCGATCCCGAAGACCAACGCGGAGCGGTTCCCCGAGGTGAAGGAGCTGCTGGACCTGGGGCTCCAGAGCAAGCAGTACAGCTTCGACCTCGACGGCAGGAGCGAGGCGGGCCGGATCTTCCAGGGCGCGTCGCCCTCGAACGACGGCACCGACCTCACCGCCACCGAGCAGGCGCCCGAGGGCTTCCCGTCCACCATCGCGCCCGAGCGGCTCGAGGAGTTCGCGCCGGGCCTGGACAAGGACCTGATGGCGCTGATCCAGGAGACCGCCGAGCGCGAGCTCGCCGACATCGAGGCGTTCTACGGGCCCACGAAGGCCTGAACTGTTCCTCTCTGCACCACGCCGCGGCGCCGTCTCCTGAGGGAGGCGGCGCCGTCGGCGTCCCGCCACACAGCGAGGGGAGGCGCTACGGCCGCCGGGAGGCCATCGGCGCCGCTGCCCTAGACTCCGAGGACGGTGAGCCGGTGCGGCCGCCAAGCGAGACTCCCGGCAGCCTGCGGGGCTTTGCCTGATCTATGGAGGCCCCCATCCCGTTCCGAGCATCGGCCGACAAGATCCGGCCCGCGTCCACGACACCCCGGGCCACGTGGTTTCGGCAGAGTGAGCGCCAGGACGGCGGCGGGACTGTGTTCCTGCTCATCCATGGGGTCGGCCTGTCGCACCTGTCCTTCAGTCGCCTCGCACCCGTGCTCGCGGAGCACGGCACCGTCATCGCGCCGGATCTGCCGGGGTTCGGTTCCGCTCCCGGCCCGGGTCGCCGGTTGACCGTGGAGGAGATGGCGGAAGCCCTGCTCCCTCGTCTGGACACGGAGGTCCGTCCGCTCGGTGGCCGGGTCGTGATCGTCGGGCACTCCCTCGGGGCGGAGGTCGCCGTGGAGGTCGCCCGCCGCCGGCCGCAACTGGTGCGCGGGGTGGTCCTGGTCGGCCCGGTGGTCGACACCGCGGCATCGTCCGTGTTCGGGCAGGGCCGTCGGCTGCTGCTCGACATGATGGGCGAACCGCCGCTCACGGGCGCGATGGTCGTCCGCGACTACGTCCGCAGCGGGCCGCTGTCGTACGCGGCGGGCGTGACCTCCATGCTCCGGTACTCGACGGCCGAACGGATCGCGGCGGTGACCGCCCCCATCCTGTTGCTTCGCGGGCAGCACGATCCCGTCGCCCCGGCTCGATGGCTCGCGGAACTGCAGGGGCTCGCCCTCGACGCTCGCATCACGGAGGTCCCGGGGGCCGTGCACAACGTCGTGCACTCGCATCCCCGGGAAGTCGGCGACAGGATCGCCGCGTTCGACGCAGCGCTCGTCGCGCTGGCGCACGTCGGGGCCGGCGCCGACCAGGGCGACTGTGAGCGTCAGGAGCTCGCAGCGTCCTGAGGGATCCGCACCCGCAGGGCCTGGGGGGCGATGGTGGCGGTGAACGCCGTCGCCTCGCCGAAGCCGTCGCCGTCGAGTTCGATCTCCTCCGGCCGGTTCAGCTCCACCCGCAGCTCCTTGCCCTTGACGTAGTTGAGCGCGTCGACCTCCTTCGTCATCATCTTCCGGCCGAGCCGGGTGCGACGGAGGACGCCGTTCTCCCAGAGGACCTTGACGAGGATCTGCCCCCACCCGACCACGCCTTCAGGTCGGAGCATCACGATTTCGAACTGCCCGTCGTCGATGACGGCGTCGGGCAGCAGCAGGACGTTGCCGGTGAGGGTGCCGCAGTTGCCGACGATGATCGTGTGGGCGCGCATGTGCTTGCTGCGCTTCCCGTCGAGCGTGTAGCGCAGGCGGAGCTGGTTGCGGTCGAAGACGACCTTCGCGATCGCCGCGACGTAGGCGAGGGGGCCGATCTTCGCCTTGAGGCCCTCATCCGTGGCGGCGAGCATCTTCGCGTCGATGCCGGCGCCGGCCATCACGAGGAACGCGTGGCTGCTGGTCGTGCCGTCGACGTGAGTGATGCGGATGGTGCCGAGGTCGACGCCTCGGACCTGGCCGGTGAAGGCGGTATGGATGGAGTGCTCGAGGTCATCCAGCGTGAGCTTCATGTTCCGCGCGAGGAGGTTGCCGGTGCCGGAGGGGAGCAGCGCCATCTCCACGTCGAGCTCATCGACGACCTCCGCGATGGCACGCACCGTCCCGTCTCCACCTGCGGCGATGATGAGCGTCGCGCCAGCTTCAACGGCTGCGGCGGTCGCACCGCGTCCGGGGTCTTCCTTCGAGGTCGGGAAGTAGAGCGTCTCCGGCCAGCCCGCCGCCTGCTCCTCCGCTGTGACGACGGCCTTGACCGCGTCGAGGTCGATCTTGATCGGGTTGTAGACGACAGCAGCGAGCCGCCGCCGCTTCGAGTCTGTCGGGGTCATGCGGTCCTTCGGGAACGAGCGAGGCGTCCGCGGTCGCGGTCGTCGTATGAACGCGGGACTCCATCGAGCTCACGACTGCGCCGTCGATGGTGCGTATCCACTCGACCATAACCGTTATTTCGGACCCTAACGAATAGGGAGCTAATACATGCTCTGATCCTCCTGTGGACCGGGTCGTCCCGCGAGACGCGCCGCTGGTGGAGACGCTCCGCCTGAGCACCCCCCCCCC
>Ga0265798_10000438_pt1 | contig 71752 bp, 67 predicted proteins | sample P3T30metagenome_FD_192430 | JGI IMG/M metagenome (GOLD analysis project Ga0265798, IMG submission 192430) | Plant litter microbial communities from East Loma Ridge, Irvine, California - P3 T30 | ecosystem: Environmental > Terrestrial > Plant litter > Unclassified | place: USA: California... | reverse complement strand
ATTTCTTTTTCGTGAACATTTGATAATTTAAGTAATCAGCATCACGAGGATGCCGGCACCTTCATCAAACGCCCACACTTATCGACTGTTTATTGTTAAAGAACTTTGTTCGGTACTGCCTTGCTGCGTTGTGCGAATCGTTTTGTTCGTCAGCAGCAGAGAAGAGAGATTATGCAGTGTTTCGCTTAACTCGTCAACTCCTGTTTTCTTCAGCGCTTTCGGACTTGCCGAAAATTCAAACTTGCCAACTCCATCAACTACTTGATTTCGTTAGCGTTTTACTGCGCTGCAGAAGCAGGACGCGCACTATAGCAAACCACTGGCCACCCATGCAAGTGGCATGGCCACCTTTTTCACAGCAGCCAGTCAATCGGCAGCCATGACAACACCTGCACACTGGCCCGCTTCCAGACACTGGCGCCCGGCTCCGTCTTATGACGGCGCACGCCCTGCCCTGTCCGCTCCAGCCAGACCAGCCGGCCATCCGCTTCGAGCTTCACTTCATAGGCGCTGGCCGGCATGGCTTGCGTCAGCCGCGCGTCCAGCTCAGCCGCCAGTTGCGGACTCTCGATCACGAAGCCCATCTCGGTATTCAGTTCGATCGAGCGCGGATCGAGATTGAAGGAGCCGACGAACACGCGGTGGCCATCCACGCCGAAGGTCTTGGCATGCAGGCTCGATCCGGAACTGCCGAAGGGCCCGAGATGGTCGCGCGGCGTCGCCCTCTCGGCCACGCGGCGCAGTTCGAACAGCGCCACTCCGGCTTCCAGCAGCTCGCGCCGCCACTTGGCGTAACCCGCATGCACCGCGGCGACGTCGGTCGCCTCCAGTGAATTGGTCAGGATCCTGACCTTCACGCCGCGGCGCGCCATGTCGCCCAGCATGCGCGTGGTCTCCTTGCCCGGCACGAAATACGGCGACACCAGGTCGACCTGATGCTCCGGTTCGCCCAGCAGGTCGCGCAGCTTGACCGCGACCCGGGCCTGCGGCGGCCCGGCGCCCAGCACCTTGGCCGGGTCGTCGCTGATCAGCTGCGCGTGCGCCCATTCGAGCGGCAACCGGCGCTGCGCCAACTGCTCGACGAACGGCAGGGTGCGGATCGCATCCAGGTAGGTTTTGGCCGCCGGCTCGCCGCGCAAGACCTGCACCTGTTGCGCCAGCGTGCCCGGCGCCGGGATGTCGTCTTGCGCCACCAGCGCCGATACCGGATACGCCGACGGACTGTTCCAGTAACGGTCGAAGTCGTGCGACACGGCCGGCACCACCGGCCCGATCGTGACCACGTCGACGTCGACGAACAGCAGATCGCCGGCGGCGTCGAAGTATTCGTCGCCGATGTTGCGGCCGCCGACGATCGTCGCCTGGTTGTCGGCGGTGAAGGATTTGTTGTGCATGCGCCGGTTGAGCCGGCTGAAATCGGTGAGGTAGCCGAGACTGCGCCAGCTGCGCGCGCCGAAGGGATTGAACAGCCGGACTTCGATATTCGGGTCGCGGTCCAGTTCCGCCAGCACCGGGTCCAGTCCCGCGGTATTGTTATCGTCCAGCAGCAGGCGCACCCGCACGCCGCGCGCCGCCGCGCTGCGCAGGGCGTCGAGCAGCAGCATGCCGGTCATATCCCTGCGCCATATATAGTATTGGAGGTCGAGACTGCGCTGCGCATGCTGCGCCAGCAGGACACGGGCGGCAAAGGCATCGCGTCCCGCGGCCAGCGGATGCACGCCCGACAGTCCCGGATGGGCCGCCGCCAGCGGCGCGATCGCCTCGCCAAGACCGGTGCCGGCGGTATCCAGGATGGCGGCCGATGCGGGCGCGGCGCCATGCGGCGGCAATTGCGGCAGCGATGCGCAGCCGAACACCACTGCCACGAGCACCAGCGCCAGGCCTCCCTTCAGGGCAGCCGCCCGCATGGCTTACATCCCTTCGAAATCCGGCTTGCGCTTTTCCAGGAAGGCGGCCATGCCCTCCTTCTGGGCCGGCGTGCCGAAGCCGGCGTGGAAGAAGCGGCGCTCGTAGCGCACGCCTTCGGTCAGGGTGGTCTCGAAGGCGCGGTTCACCGAATCCTTGATCTGCATGGCGACCGACACCGGCATCGCCGCGATCGTGTTGGCTACATCCAGCGCTGCCGTCATCAATTGCTCGGCCGGCACCACGCGCGACACCAGGCCGGTGCGCTCTGCCTCGGCGGCGTCGATCATGCGCGTGGTCAGCAGCATGTCCATCGCCTTCGACTTGCCGATCGCGCGCGGCAGGCGCTGGGTGCCGCCGGCGCCCGGGGTCACGCCGACCTTGATTTCCGGCTGGCCGAACTTCGCGCTGTCGGCGGCGATCAGGAAATCGCACATCATCGCCAGCTCGCAGCCGCCGCCCAGCGCATAACCGGCGACCACGCCGATCACCGGCTTGCGCACGTCCAGGATGTGTTCCCAGTTGCGGCCGATGTAATTGCCGGGGTAGGTGTCGGCGTAGGTGTAGTTCGCCATCGCGGCGATGTCGGCCCCCGCCGCGAACACTTTTTCGCTGCCGGTCAGGATGATGACGTTGACGGCCAGGTCGGCGTCGAACTTGCGCAGCGCGTCGCCCAGCTCGTTCATCATGTTGTCGTTCAGCGCGTTCATCGCCTTTGGACGGTTCAGGCGGACAACGGCCACCTTGCCATGGTTCTCGATCAGCAGGTCAGCATATTCCACGGGACACCCCTTATCTATGAATAGGTAACCCTTCGATTGTAGCGCCTGCCGTAGCGGAAATCGCAAGCGGACTTTGCTATCATCACTGCCCGATCAAACACTGGCCGCTTCCTTGTCGCCCCTCGCCCTTTTCCGCCAGCTGCGCCACGACCGCCAGCTGCGCGACCCGGACTTCCGCCGCTTCTGGTTCAGCAGCATCCTCACCAACTTCGGGGCCCAGATCACCATGCTGGCCCTGCCGATCTGCGCCGCCCTGCTGCTGCACGCGACGCCGGCCGAGATGGGGATGCTGGCGGCGGTCGCCTCCCTGCCGTTCCTGTTGTTCGGCCTGCCGACCGGCGTGCTGCTGGAGCGCAGCCGGCGCCTGCCCGTCATGCTGTGCAGCGACGCCATGGTCGCGCTCAGCCTGGCCAGCATTCCGCTGGCATGGTGGCAGGGCTGGCTCTCGATCCACTGGGTGTATGCGGTGCAGTTCGTGCTGGGCACCGGCTACGTGGTCGGCGGCGGCGCCGAGCAGGTGTTCATGACCTTCCTGGTCGGGCGCGAAGGCCTGATCGACGCCCAGGCCAAGTTCGGCGCCACCGAATCGGCCTCGCGCCTGCTCGGTCCCGGCCTGGCCGGCCTGCTGGTGCAGGCGCTCGGGGCGCCGGTGGCAATCCTGTGCAACGTCGCCGGCTTCGCGGTGTCGATCCTGAACCTGCGCCGCATCCGCAAGCAGGAACCGGCGCCGCATCCTCCGCAATCGCATGCCCTGCGCGACATGCTCGATGGCCTGGCTTTCGTCTGGCGCCATCCTACCCTGCGCCTGCTGGCCTGGATCTCGGCCTGCTGGCACCTGCTGTTCTACGGCTACAGCGCGCTGTACGTCTTGTTCGCCACGCGCGTGCTCGGCATGTCGCCGGGGACGATGGGCGCGGCCCAGATGCTGGGCGGCGTCGGCGTGCTGGCCAGCTCGCTGCTGCTCAAGCCCTTGACCCGCCGCTTCGGCACCGGCGCCACGATCGTGATCGGCCTGGTCGCGTCCAGCATCGGCTTCGTGCTGATGCCGGCGATCCCGCGCGACCTGTTCAGCAGCGCCACCGCCAGCGCGGCCGCCTATGCCGTGGTGGTGTTCTGGCTGGATTGCGGCGCGATGCTGTTCTTCCTGCCCTACCTGGCGCTGCGCCAGCGGGTGACGCCGGACGCCTTCCTCGGCCGCATGACTTCGACCATGCGCTTCCTGACGGTGGCGACGGCGCCAATCGGCGCGGCCGGGGCCGGCGCCCTGGGCGAATACTTCGGCGTGCGCGGCGGCCTCACCTTCGTCGCCGCCGGCGCCATCCTGCTGACGCTGGGCACCCTGCTGGGCACACGCCTGCGCCACGTCAAGGATTAAAGAGAGGCTAGCGCAGGTCCTTACGCGGCAGCAGTACCCACAACTGCCCGCGCTGCTTCATGCGCCCGGCATTGTCCGGCGCCTGGCCGCCGAAACCGAAGAAGAAGTCGGCCCGCACCGCGCCACGGATCGCGCCGCCGGTATCCTGGGCCATCACCAGGCACTGCAGCGGCGTCTCGCTGGCCGGCTCGGTGGTCGACAGGTAGACCGGCGCCCCCAGCGGCAGGAAGGCCGGGTCGATCGCCACCGAGCGGGTCGGCGTGAGCGGTACGCCCAGCGCCCCTTTCGGACCGACGTTCGGATCGGGCAGGCGCTCTTCACGGAAGAAGATATAGCTCGGATTGACGTTGAACAGTTCCTGGCGCCGCGCCGGATGAGCCGCGATCCAGGCCTTGATGCCCTGGGCCGTCGCCTGCTCCGCCGTCAACTCGCCCTGCTCGACCAGCCAGCGTCCGATGGCTTTATAGGGATGGCCGTTCTGGTCGGCATAGGCGATGCGCACCGTCTCGCCATCGTCCAGCTGCACCCGGCCCGAACCCTGCACCTCGAGGAAGAAGGCTTCCACCGGATCGTCGACCCAGACCAGCTCCTTGCCGGAAATGCGGGCGCGCTCGATCTCGGCGCGGCTGCTGTAGGGCACCACGGTCTTGCCGGACAGGCGGCCGCGCAGGCGCATCCCCTTCAAGCTCGGGTAGACGCTGCCCAGGTCGACCGTGATCAGGTCGTCCGGCACTTTGTACAGGGGCGTCTGGTAGGCGCCGCCGCGCTTGCGGGCGCCGCGTAGGAAAGGCTCGTAGTAGCCGGTGATCAGGCCGCTGTCGGCGCCGTCGGCCGCGCGCACCAGGTTCGGCACGAAATACGTCTCGAAGAAGCGGCGCAGCGCGGCGCCACCGCTTGCGTCGACCGATTTTGCAGCGGCGCAGACCGCCTTCCAGTCGGCTTTGGACGCCAGCGCGCGGCAGGATGCCTGGAACGCCGGCCAGGCCTGGCGCAGATCGTCCTGCTGCCAGCCCGGCAGCGCATTGAAGCTGACCGGGGTGAACAGCGGCGCGGCCGGCTGCGTGGCCGGAGGTGCCGAAGGCGGCACCGTGGGCGGCGTTGCGGGAGGAACTGCAGGCGGTACGGTAACCGGCCCCACCGGCGGCGGCAACTTGACCGGTGGCTGCGGCGCCTGCTGTGGCGGCGTGGTGCAAGCCGCCAGCAAGGCGACGAGGCTCAAAAAAGTGGGTACACTGCGGACGGGGTCACTGCGGCGTGTCGAAAACATAAGGAAACCGTGATGTGGATACTGATGGTGGAAGCAGGCGTGGCGCTGTTCCTGCTGGTGTTCATCGTATGGTGGACCATGTTTGCCGGCCGCAAGCCGCAGCCGCCGGCACGGCCGTCCGATCACGACCGGCTCGCGCAGCCGCGCAAGACGGCGCAACTCGACCAGGCAGACCAGGCTGACGGCAGCCGGCCGCCCGCCGCGCCCGGAAGAAACGATACGCCCGGCAGCTGATCAGTGCAAGGCGCGTGGCAGCGACAGCACGAATTCGGGGATCTTGACCTCGAAGCGGTGGCCATCCTCGGCCACGAAGAAGTACTCGCCGGTCATCGAACCCTGCGCGGTCCCGAGCTGGGTGCCGCTGCTGTACTCGAACTGCTCGCCCGGCTGCAAGAGCGGCTGGTGGCCGACCACGCCCAGGCCGCGCACTTCCTGCACCTGGTTGGTGGCGTCGGTGATCAGCCAGTGGCGCGAGATCAGCTGGGCCGCCACCGAGCCGGTGTTCTTGATCGTGATGGTGTAGGCAAACGCGTGCTGCGCGCGGTCCGGGCTGGATTGCTCCGGCAGGTATTGGGTCCTGACGCTGATCGCGAAATCGTAGGCAGACATGGTTTTCCTTGTTGTATTGGTAATGCGCGTGGGGCAAAGGCCAACATGATACAACGGCGGCAAAAAGTGCGAATCCGACCGGCGTGCGGACCGGGGCGCCCGGCCAGCATCATCCGCCCGTAGTACGCCCGTGTTCATGCGCCCGCTTTTATTCGCCCGTTATGCGCCCGTTTTTTCGGCAGCACCGCCGCGCCCGGCCCATCCCATCGGCGTACAATAGCGGTCTTTGAAATCAGCAGCCCCGGCAGAACCACCATGACCACCTACCGCATCGCTCCCAGCATCCTGTCCGCCGACTTCGCCCGCCTGGGCGAGGAAGTGCGCAATGTCGTCGCCGCCGGCGCCGACATCATCCACTTCGACGTGATGGACAATCACTACGTCCCCAACCTGACCATCGGCCCGCTGGTGTGCCAGGCCATCCGTCCGCACGTGCAGGTGCCGATCGACGTCCACCTGATGGTCAAGCCGGTCGACCGCATCATCCCCGATTTCGCCAAGGCCGGCGCCGACATCATCACCTTCCACCCGGAAGCCTCGGAACACATCGACCGCACCCTGCAGCTGATCCGCGACAACGGCTGCAAGGCCGGCCTGGTGTTCAACCCGGGCACGCCGCTGCACTACCTGGAACACGTGATGGACAAGATCGACATCATCCTGATCATGTCGGTCAACCCGGGCTTCGGCGGCCAGTCCTTCATTCCGGAAGCGCTGAAGAAGATCGCCGCCGCGCGCCGCCTGATCGACGAATCGGGCCGCGACATCATGCTGGAAGTCGACGGCGGCATCAAGCCGGACAACATCGCGGCGGTGGCCGCGGCCGGCGCCGACACCTTCGTGGCCGGTTCCGCCATCTTCGGCAAGCCGGACTACAAGGCCGTGATCGACGCCATGCGCGCCGAACTGGGCGGCACCAATCTGCAGGCATCGCTCTGATGCGGGCCGGCGCCAAGGCGATCCGGGCCGCCATCATCGACCTGGACGGCACCATGCTGCACACGGTGCCGGATTTCGAACTGGCGCTGAACGGCATGCGCGCCGAATTCGGCCTGGCCCCGATCACCGAGGCGATCATCGAACCGATGGTCGGCAAGGGGTCGGAAAAGCTGATCCGCGACGTGCTGGCCCTGGACTACGACAAAGCGCGCATCGACGCCGTGTTCGAGCAGGCGATGGCCGCCTACCAGCGCCACTACCTGGCGATCAACGGCCAGCGCAGCACGCTGTACCCGGACGTGATCGAGGGCCTGCGGGCGCTGAAGGCGCTCGGCCTGCGCCTGGCCTGCGTGACCAACAAGCCGATTGCCTTCACCACGCCGCTGCTGGCGCAAAAGGCATTGGCGCCGCATTTCGAGCTGGTCTACGGCGGCGATTCGCTGCCGAAGAAAAAGCCCGATCCGCTGCCGCTGCTGCAGGTATGCCGCGACTTCGACCTGGCGCCATCGCAGGTGGTGGCGATCGGCGACTCCAGCAATGACGCTGAAGCGGCCCGGGCCGCGGGCTGCTTCGTGCTCTCCGTGCCATATGGTTATAACCACGGAAAGCCTGTGCAAAGTATTAATTCCGATGGTATAGTTGATTCGCTGCTCGATGCGGCGAAGTTGATTTCCGTCCATAACGGCACTTCACACTAACTTATCCATCCATGTTTTTCACCAAAAAACACACCGTCAACCAAACCGGCGCCCTCGAGGCCTGGCTGTGGCGACGCTGGCAATCCTGGGCCAACTGACCCTCGCTGATTGCTGCCGGTGCGTTCCCATGCTCATCTGGGTACACCTCCGGCAGGTTTTTTGAAGAAAACGCCGCCCGTATCCCCTCCTCACGGCCGGCCCGGAGAAAAGCATGACCGAACTCGAATTCAAATCGCTTGCCACGCAAGGCTACAACCGTATCCCCCTGATCGCGGAAGCTTTCGCCGATCTCGAAACCCCGCTCACGCTGTACCTCAAACTGGCCCAGAGCCAGGACGCCGGCAAGAACACCTTCCTGCTCGAGTCCGTGGTCGGCGGCGAACGCTTCGGGCGCTATTCCTTCATCGGCCTGCCGGCAAAGACGCTGCTGCGCACGCGCGGCAACCTGACCACGGTCGAGAAGAACGGCCAGGTCATCGAGACGCACGAGGGTAATCCGCTCGACTTCATCGAAGCCTACCAGGGCCGCTTCAAGGTGGCGCTGCGCCCCGGCATGCCGCGCTTCTGCGGCGGCCTGGCGGGCTACTTCGGCTACGACACCGTGCGCCACATCGAAAGGAAGCTGGCCAACAGCGCGCCGAAGGACGACCTCGGCCTGCCGGAAATCCAGCTGATGGTGACCGAAGAGCTGGCGGTGATCGACAATCTGTCCGGCAAGCTGTACCTGATCGTGTATGCCGACCCGGGCCAGCCGGAAGCCTTTACGAAAGCGCGCCAGCGCCTGAAGGACCTGCGCATGATGCTGCGCCGGAGCGTCGACGCGCCGGTCACCTCGTCGTCGGTGCGTACCGAAGCGATCCGCGACTTCAGCAAGGAGGATTACCTGAAGGCGGTGGCGGTGGCCAAGGAATACGTGATGGCCGGCGACCTGATGCAGGTTCAAATTGGCCAGCGCATCCGCAAGCCGTATGTCGATTCGCCGCTGTCGCTGTACCGCTCGCTGCGTTCGCTGAACCCGTCGCCGTACATGTACTTCTATAACTTCGGCGACATGCAGATCGTCGGCTCGTCGCCGGAGATTTTGGTCCGTAATGAACAAGAGGCGGACGGCCAGCGCAAGGTCACGCTGCGCCCGATCGCCGGCACCCGTACGCGCGGCGCCACGCCGGAACGCGACGCCGAGCTGGCGCACGAACTCTTGAACGATCCCAAGGAAGTGGCCGAGCACGTGATGCTGATCGACCTGGCGCGCAACGACATCGGGCGCATCGCCACCACTGGCAGCGTGAAGGTCACCGACCGCATGGTGATCGAGAAGTATTCGCACGTGCAGCACATCGTCTCCAACGTCGAAGGCACCCTGAAGGGCGGCATGTCGAACCTGGACGTGCTGCGCGCCACCTTCCCGGCCGGCACCCTGACCGGCGCGCCCAAGGTGCGGGCGATGGAAATCATCGACGAACTCGAACCCGTGAAACGCGGCATCTACGGCGGCGCCTGCGGCTACCTGAGTTTCGGGGGCGAGATGGACGTCGCCATCGCGATCCGCACCGGCGTGATCAAGGACGGCAATCTGTACGTGCAGGCCGCGGCCGGCATCGTGGCCGATTCCATCCCCGAGATGGAATGGCAGGAAACCGAAAACAAGGCGCGCGCCGTTTTACGCGCGGCCGAGCAGGTCCAGGACGGCCTGGACGGGGAGATCTGACATGCTACTCATGATCGACAACTACGATTCGTTCACCTACAACATCGTCCAGTATTTCGGCGAACTGGGCGAGGACGTGCGCACCGTGCGCAACGACGAAATCACGCTCGAGCAGATCGCCGATCTGAACCCGGACCGCATCTGCGTGTCGCCGGGGCCGAAGGCGCCGAAGGATGCCGGCGTCTCGGTCGAGGTGCTGAAGGAATTCGCCGGCAAGAAGCCTATCCTTGGCGTATGCCTGGGACACCAGGCGATCGGCGAAGCCTTCGGCGGCAGGATCATCCGCGCCAAGCAGGTCATGCACGGCAAGACCTCGAAGATCGCCCACATCGGCGAAGGCGTGTTCAAGGGCCTGCCGAGCCCCTTTACCGTGATCCGCTACCACTCGCTGGCGATCGAGCGCGCCTCGCTGCCGTCCTGCCTGGAAGTGACGGCATGGACCGACGACGGCGAGATCATGGGCGTGCGCCACAAGGAATTCGACATCGAGGGGGTGCAGTTCCACCCGGAGTCGATCCTGTCCGAACATGGACACGCGATGCTGAAGAACTTCCTCGAGCGCTAATACTGGAACCGTCATGATCACCCCACAAGAAGCCCTCCTGCGCTGCATCGAGCACCGTGAAATCTTCCACGACGAGATGCTGCACCTGTTCCGCCAGATCATGTCCGGCCAGATGTCGCCGACCATGGTCGCCGCGCTCACCATGGGCCTGCGCGTGAAGAAGGAAACCATCGGCGAGATCACCGCCGCCGCCCAGGTCATGCGCGAGTTCTCGACCAAGGTGCCGATGGCCGACACCACCAACCTGCTCGATATCGTCGGCACCGGCGGCGACGGCGCGCATACCTTCAACATCTCGACCGCCTCGATGTTCGTGGCCGCCGCCGCCGGTGCGCGCGTGGCCAAGCACGGAGGGCGCAGCGTGTCCTCGTCGAGCGGCAGCGCCGACGTGATCGAATCGCTGGGCGCGCAGATCGACCTGAAACCCGAGCAGATCGCCCAGTCGATCGCCCAGACCGGCATCGGCTTCATGTTCGCACCCAACCACCACACCGCCATGAAGCACGTGGCGCCCGTGCGGCGCGAACTCGGCGTGCGCAGCATCTTCAACATCCTGGGGCCGCTGACCAATCCGGCCGGCGCGCCGAACATCCTGATGGGCGTGTTCCACCCCGACCTGGTCGGCATCCAGGTGCGCGTGCTGCAGCGCCTCGGCGCCCAGCATGCGGTGGTGGTCTGGGGCCGCGACAACATGGACGAAGTCTCGCTCGGCGCCGGCACCCTGGTCGGCGAACTGGTCGACGGCGAGATCCGCGAATACGAGATCCATCCGGAAGACTTCGGTCTCTCGATGATCGCCAGCCGCAACCTGAAGGTGGCGGACGCCACGGAGTCCAAGGCGCGCATGATGGAAGCGCTGCGCGGCGAACCGGGTCCGGCGCACGACATCGTGGCGCTGAACGCCGGCACCGCGCTGTACGCGGCCGGCGTGGCGTCCTCGATCGAGGAAGGCCTGCACAAGGCGCGCGCCGCCATCGCCTCGGGCGCGGCGCTGGCCAAGCTCGACCAGTTCGTCAGCGTCACGCGTCAGCTCGGCGCCGCCAACTGAGATGCTGGCGCAGTCGCTCGGCATCCACGACCGGGCTGTCTTCGTCGGTTCCGGCCTGCTGCTGAACATCCTGCCCGGGCCGGATTCGCTCCTGATCATGACCGTGTCGCTGTGGCTCAACCGCGCCGCCGGCGGCCTGTTCGTCTGACTCGGCGTCAAGCTGGCGCTGTCGAAGCAACACTGAGGCTCGAACCCTAAAGCCCAAACACTCAAGGTCCACCATGTCCGACATCCTGAACAAGATCCTCGCGGTCAAGGCCGACGAAGTCGCCGCCGCAAAAAAATACCGCGATCTCAACAGCCTGCGCCGCGAAGTCGAAGGCGACGCCGAATTGCGCGCCAACCTGCGCGGCTTCGAGGCCAGCCTGCGCGGTAGCATCGAAGCCGGGCGCGCCGGCGTGATCGCCGAAGTGAAGAAGGCGTCGCCATCGAAGGGCGTGCTGCGCGCCGATTTCCAGCCGGCGCAGATCGCCGCGAGCTACGCCAAAGGCGGCGCGTCCTGCCTGTCGGTACTGACCGACGCGCAGTTCTTCCAGGGTTCGCCCGAGTACCTGAAGCAGGCGCGCGCCGCCTGCGCGCTGCCGGTGATCCGCAAGGATTTCATCGTCGACCTGTACCAGGTGTACGAAGCGCGTGCGATGGGCGCCGATGCGATCCTCTTGATCGTCTCTGCGCTGGATCATGGTTTGATGGCGGACCTGGATGCCTGTGCCCAGGAACTCGGTATGGACGTGCTGGTCGAAGTGCATGACGGCGATGAGTTGACCGCGGCGCTGCGCCTGAAAACGCGTCTGCTCGGCATCAACAATCGCAACCTGCGCACGTTTGCGGTGTCGCTCGATACGACCCTCGGCCTGTTGCCGCGCATTCCGGCGGAACGCCTGGTCGTCACCGAGTCCGGCATCCTGGGGCAGGACGACGTCAAGCGCATGCGCGCCGCCGACGTGCATGCCTTCCTGGTGGGCGAAGCCTTCATGCGTGCGCCCGATCCCGGCACTGAACTGCAGCGCTTGTTCGGCTGACCCGGCCAGGTTCCTGGCGGATGGGAAGCCCGGAGAATCGCTGCAAGCGGCAGGTTCTTCGAGGCTTCCGACATGCATACGAGCGTCCGTTCTGGCCTGGCTTCTACCCTGGTTTCCACCCTTGTCGTCGCCGGCGCGAGCGGATGCTCGAGCGTCGACACCGTCGCCAACAGGGTTGTCCCGTACACCGAGGGCGCCAGCGCAACGCTGATTTCGCCTGCCCTGCCCGCCTCTCCCAGCCTGCCCCCGCCCGCGGGCCTGGACGACTACAAGACCCAGGTCGCGCACCACGTGGTCGAACACAATCCGGAGCGCAGCTACGACGGCATCCTGCCGCCGCTGCTGCCGGCCATCGTCGTCCTGCGCATCACGGTCGACCGCAATGGCCAGCTGGAAGACGTGGTGGTGCAGCGCTCGCGCAACGAGGCAGCGTCCGCCGTGGCGCTGGCCTCGCTGCGGCGCAGCGCCCCGCTGCCGCGGCCGCAGCAGCTGGCGCCGGCCGGCGGCAAGCTGACGTTTTCCGAAACCTTCCTGTTCGCGGATGGCTATCGCTATCAGTTGCGCAGCCTGGCGGCGCCGCAGGCATCGGAGTAGGATCGATCAGCTCGCGCTCGGCCGCACCAGCATCGCCGACTTGCGCGTGCCGAGCGCCGGCGCCAGCGTGATGCACGGCACACGCTCACCCTGCAGCGTCACGTCGAAGCTCATCAGCTCGTCGCGGCGGAACGCGTGCACCGTGACCGTATCGCCCACGCTGTAGCGCGCGAACAACTGGTCGAGGTTGGGCGGGTTGCCGTTCACGCGCAAGCCATCGACCGCGATCAGGATGTCACCCGCCGACAGGCCGGCCTGGTGCGCCGCCCCGCCTTCGTGGACCTGGGTCAGCTTGGCGCCGCCGGCGTCGCGGCCGATGCCGGCATCCAGCGACGGCTTGCCGTTCTTGCGCTCATCGAGCAGCTTGATGCCGAAGGGCGCGTACAGCTTGGCCAGCGGGATGTCTTCAAGGCCGCGCACGTAGCGGTCGAACACCGATTTCAGGCGCACGCCGCCGATCTCGTCGAACAGCGCCTCGACTTCCTTCTCGGTCACGCCCCGGCCTTCACCGGCGCCGGTGCCGCCGGCGGCATAGAAATCGCGGCCATAGCGCTCCCACAGGGCGCGCATCACGTCGTCCAGCGAGCGCTCGCCGCCGGTCTTGGCGCGCAGGGTCAGGTCGAAGGCCAGGCCCACCAGCGAACCCTTGGTGTAATAGCTGATGATGGCGTTCGGCGCGTTCTCGTCCTGGCGGTAGTACTTGCTCCAGGCGTCGAAGCTGGATTCGGCCACGCTCTGCTTGGTGCGGCCGCTGCCGCGCAGCACGCTGCCGACGGTCTTGCCGAGCAATTTCAGGTAAGTCGCCTCGCTGATGATGCCGCTGCGTACCAGCATCAGGTCGTCGTAGTAGCTGGTAAAGCCCTCGAACAGCCACAGCAGCGGCGTGTAGTTCTCGACCTGCAAATCGTAGGGCGCGAACACGGCCGGCTTGATGCGCTTGACGTTCCATGTATGGAAATATTCATGGCTGCACAGGCCCAGGAACTTGACGTAGCCCTCGTTGGGCTCGGCGGTCCTGGGCGCCGCCGTGGTCGGCAGATCGGCGCGGGCGCAGATCAGCGCGGTCGAGGCGCGGTGTTCCAGGCCGCCGTAGCCGTCGCCGACCGCCATGGTCAGGAACACGTAACGCTCCATCGGCGCCTTTTTCGTCTTCGGCTCGAAGAAGGCGATCTGGGTTTCGCAGATGGCCTTCAGGTCCTGCTGCAGGCGCGCCATGTCCAGGTTGGGTACGCGGCCGGTGATCACGATGTCGTGCTGGACGCCGTAGGCGGTAAAGGTGCCGAGGGCGAAGTCGGCCATCTCGACCGGGTGGTCGATCAGGTCGTCGTAATCGAAGGCGATGTAGGTGCCGAAGCCGTAGCGCCTGGCGCCCAGTTCCGGCAGCGAGGTCGCCACGCGCCATGATTTGGCGGCGGGGTCGGCGGGGCGCTGGATGTCGACCTGGTGCGGCGTGTGTTCCTGGCCGAGCACGCGCAGGAATACGCTGGTGCCGTTGAAGAAGCCATGGGTCTGGTCGAGGTGGGCGGCGCGCACCGACAGGTCCCAGGCGTACACTTCATAGTGCAGGCTCAGGGGTCCGTCGCTCGGTGCCGCCTGCCAGGCATGCTTGTCGAGCTTTTCCAGCGCTACCGGCGCACCGCCGGATTCGGCGCGGATGCGCACGATGTTGCGCGCGAATTCGCGGATCATGTAGCTGCCCGGGATCCAGGCCGGCAGCGCGAAGACCTGGCCTTCAGGCGCCGGGGCGGCCACGGTGACGGTGACGTTGAACAGGTGCCCGGCCAGGTCCTTCGGCACGATGGTGTACTGGACGGCGGCGGTTTGCTTTTTTTGGGTGGCTTTTTTCATGATGTGAACGCTCTCTCTCCGATGCGGCGTAGTGTAATCGGATTTTCGCGGACGAAGGGTTCACATTGTTGAGAGGTCGGCGGGCGTGTCGATGTCGAGGAAGATGCCGGGATCGTCGACTGCGACTTCGGTGACCGGGCAGGTTTGCAGCAGGCGGCGCGCGCCCTGGTCGCCCGTCAATGCCAGCAAGGCGTCCAGGTGGATGCGGCCGAAGCCGACCGGATTGCCGCGCCTGCCATTTCGCACCGGCGCGACGATGGCGGCGCCGCCCGCCAGCGCGTCGCGCAGTGCCGCCAGCGTGGCGGGCGCCACATGCGGCATGTCGCCCAGCGCCACCAGCCAGCCGGCAGGCGCCGCCGCGCCCGTGATCGAATACCGGAGCGCATGCACCAGCGACGCCGCCATGCCGCTGTCGGCATCCGGGCAGACCGTCACCTCGCAGCCGAGCGCCGCCAGCAGCGCGCCGACGCCGCCGTCGCTTGGGGGCACCACGGCCACCACCCGCGGCAGCACGGCCAGCAGCTTGCGTGCGCTGGCCACCACGACCGGGTCGCCGCCGGATGCAATCCCGGCGCCGGCCCCTGCCCCGGTCCCAGGTACGCCGCCGGCTTCGGCTTCGCTCCGAACCAGCGGCTGCAGCAGCTTGTTGCGCAGCCCTTGCGAATCGAAGCGGCGACCACGCCCGGCCGCCATCAGGATGCCGACCAGCGCGGCGTCCGCTACTTGCGCCGCCGGCCCGTTCGGTGTGCTCAATGCATGCCCCTTCACGAAAAAGCCGCCGCGTGCGGGCGCAGGCGGCGGCTGGAATAAAACCCGGCGCTGCCGGATTACTTGATCGACTGCAGCTTCTTTTCCAGCGTGGCCTGGTCGACCGCACCCGGAATGCGCGTACCGTCCGAGAAGAAGATCGCTGGCGTGCCCGTGATGCGCAGTTTCTGGCCCAGGGCCAGCACCTTTTCGTTCGGGGTCTGGCAGTTGGCCGGCGCCGCCGGCGCCGCCTTGCCGTTGATCATCCAGTCGTCCCAGGCCTTGACGCGGTCCGGCGCGCACCAGATGTTCTTCGACTTCGCGAACGAATCCTCGGACAGGATGTTGTACATGAAGGTGTAGATCGTGACGTTGTCCAGGTCCTTCAGCGTGGTCTGGCGCAGGCGCTTGCAATAGCCGCAGTTCGGATCCTCGAACACGGCGATCACGCGCTTGCCGTCGCCCTTGACCTGCTTGAGCGCCGATTCGAATGGCAGGTCGGAAAACTTGACCTTGTTGATGTCGTCGATGCGCTCGCGCGTCAGGTCGCGCGTGGTCTTGGCGTCGTACACGTGGCCGATGAACAGGTATTCGCCCTTCTTGTCGGTGTACAGGATGTCGCCGGCAACGCGCAGCTCATACAGGCCGGAATACGGGGTTTCCTTGACGGATTCGATCTTGGCGCCGCCCAGGCGCGGCTCGACCACTTTCTTGATGTTCGCCTCGACCGAGTTCTGCGCACCGACGCAGGACGTGATCAGGCCGGTCGCCAGTAATACGGCGAGCTTGGTTTTAAGCATGACTGAATTCCTAGTTCTTTCGATGAAATGTGGATGTTACCTGCTTCCCATCGCATGGGCGATCAGCCGTCGCTTGATCAAAGGCAACTTATCCAGCAAGTTTAAACCCAAATTGCGTACCACGCGCACCGGTTCCAGGTTGGCGCCGAACAGGCGTTCCAGGCCATCGGTGGCCAGTTGCATCAGCAGCACGTCTTCCTTGCGCGAACGGGCATAGCGTGCCAGCACGCGTTCGTCGCCGATGCCATGATGCTCGTCGCGCGCGGCGACCACCTTCAGCAGGTCGACCACATCGCCGAAACCGAGGTTCATGCCGTGCCCGGCCAGCGGGTGGACCGCGTGGGCGGCGTCGCCGATCAGCGCCACGTGCGGCGCGGTGACCGCATGCGGGCGCACCAGCGCCAGCGGAATCGCCTTCACCGCTTCCGGCTGCAGCGGCTTGAGCAGGCCAAGCTTGCCGTCGGCATGTTCGCCCAGGCGGATCGCCAGTTCGCCCAGCGACTCGTCCATGATGGTGTCGGCCAGGGTTTCCGGCGCCGACCATACCAGCGAGACCTTGTTGCCCGGCAGCGGCAGCAAGGCGACGATGCCGTCCTTGCAGGTGAACCACTGGTGGGCGACGTTGTGGTGCGGCTTTTCGCAGGAAAAATTAGCGACGATGGCATGCTGGTGGTACGAGCGGTAATCGATGCCGATGTCGCACTGGCCGCGCACCCAGGAATCGCGACCGTCGGCGCCGACCATCAATTGGGCGTCGATCGCCTGTCCGTCTTCCAGTTCCACCCTGGCGCCGTCCGGGCCGCAGGTGAGGCGGTTGGCGCGGCCGTTGACGATGACCACGTTCTGGGCAAAGCGCAGCGCCGCATCGAGCGCCCCGTTCAGATTGCTGTCCTCGACGATCCAGGCCAGCGTGCCGGTATGGGCGCCGAAGGCATCGAAGGCCAGGTGGCCGCCGTTCTCGCCGTCGCCCTGCACGTCCATCGCGTCGACCGGCGCCACGCGCGCCATGTCGAGCGCGCCCCATACCTTCAGCGACGACAGCAGAGCCTGCGCGGTATGGTTCAGCGCGTACACGCGCACGTCCCACGGGCGCTCGCCGGCGGGCGCCGCGGCCGGCGCTTCATCCGCCTGCGGGCGCGCGGGCGGCACCAGCAGGGTCACGCTGTGCCCGGCCTGCGAAAAGCCGAGGGCGGCGGTCTTGGCGATGGCGCCGTTGCCGATGATGCAGACATCGCTGCGGCGGACGGTACCGTGGCCGGCGTTGCTGCGCCCATCACCACGGACTTGTGCGGGGGAAGTGGTTTGTGTGGTCATGGAGGCATTATAGCCCTTCGCCGATGGCGTTCTTCGCGAAACTGAACGCGGGTTGGCGTGTGGGCGGCGCAGCGGCAAAAGGCGGCTTCGGCGGTTGTTCAGTAAAAAATTGCCTATCAGGACTTGCGGGCTCGAAAACCACTGGCTATAATCATGCCTCTCTTGGCCTGGTAGCTCAGTTGGTAGAGCAGAGGATTGAAAATCCTTGTGTCGGTGGTTCGATTCCGCCCCGGGCCACCAAAGTTTCTCAGTAAAAACGCCAACCCTCGCGGTTGGCGTTTTTCTTTCTGGCACGTTCCCTTGCGAACTCCGGTCTATTTCCGGCTCATCCTCAAACGGGGAACTCATCCGACCAAATCGTCCAATCGTCCGGCATCGGACCCTATCGCCCTCGCAATGAGCTACAACGGAGCATTCCAATGCCAGTCTACGAAATCGAGGAGAAGCCAGAGACGGCGCTTCGCTCTCACCATCGTTTTGCATGATATAACTGATCATCACTACCAGCCCCACTAACACCTTTCAAACGGACTTCTCTCATTACGATTTAGTCGGTTTTCACGGTACTGCTGCGCGGCTGCGTCGCGCTGGGCATTCAGTTCGCGTGCGCGCTCGGGATTCTTGCGCTGCAGTTCGGCGGCGGCCAGCTTGGCCTCGTCGACCGTTTGCGTGCCGGTGCGGCGCTCGATCTTTTGCTGTTTGGTCTTGTCCTGTTGAAGTTGTTTTGCCTTGTTCTTGTTGACCAGGCCGGCCTTTAAGAACTGATCTTGCAACGATGCCATGCTCGGTGTTCCTATGTGTGGGGTCGCCGCGCGCGCGGGCGGTACGACCAACCACTAGCATAGCAAACAAGGTGCCTTCCCTACACTGTCGTGGTGGACGGCTTGGTGGCGTAGACCGTGCGTTCAATCGCTTGCTTGCGCAGGCGCCGCCGCCGCATCGTCCATCCGGCGGCGAGCAGCAGGGCGACCGCCAGCGCGATCAGGAAGGGCGGCTGGGTCAGCATGTCGCTGCCCGGCTGCCAGTCAGCTTCGCGCAGTGCGGTGTAGCGTTCGCCCATCCAGTGCCAGGTCGTGTGTCCGATCAGCAAACAGATAATCGCGGTAATGGCGTGCTCCCTGTTAGGGCGCCAGCGGTACAACAGCACGATAAGCGGCATGGCAATGACCAGCACCAGCAGTTGGCCCAGTTCGATGCCGACGTTAAACGCCAGCAGCGATACCAGCAGGTGGGAGCCGGCAAACTGCAACTTCGACTGCAGCAGGAACGAGAAGCCGAAGCCATGCACCAGCCCGAACAGTCCGCTGAACAGCCAGCGCCGCTTGAGGTTCGGCGTGAGGACGTTTTCCACCACCATGTACAGGATCGACGCTGCGATCAGGAATTCGATCAACGGCGGGAACCATGTACCGATCGGTACCATCTGGTAGGCGGCGGCAATCAGGGAGACCGAATGGCCGACAGTGAAGGCGGTGATGACGCCGGCCAGTTTCCAGTCGAGCCTGCGGAAGGGCAGGATCAGGCACAGCAAAAACAGCAGGTGGTCGGCGCCGTCCAGAATGTGCTCGAAACCGGACTTGACAAAGGTCCACGCCGCCTGGTGCCAGTTCGGATCGAGCGCGGTCATGCCGGCGCCGGCATGCAGGTCGTACGCGCGCACCGTGCCGTCGTCCGCAACGTAGCGCAGGTCGAACTTGAGCCGGTCCTTCAGCCCAGGCGCCACTTTGAAGTCAAGCGCGAAACTGGACTTGGCCGACTTGATAGGGTATTCGAGCCAGGCGTCGAAATAGCCCTGGTTCCAGAACACGTAGCTGTCGACCGGAAGCCTGGGACCGGTCAGCAGGGCACGCGCGGCATCGAAACTGTCGAAAGAACGGTCGTCCGGCATGGAAATGCGGGCAATGCCACGCGCCATGGTGAGCGTCTGGCCGTCCTCGGTCAGTTCGAACCCTTTGCCGGCGGCGACGATGGCGCGCTGGAGGCCCGGCTCGACCTGCGCCAGGTCGATATAGCCCGGCCCCTTTTTCGGAAGGTCGATATTGAGCAATAGCGCGAGCGGCATGCGCACCAGCACATGCAAGCGGTTACCTTCGGCCTTGACGAAGGTGTGGGCCCGCATCTCGTCCGGGATGTCGTGGGCAAGTGCAGTGGGGCAGCAAAAAAGCAGGGCGCCGAGCGCCAATACCATGAAGGTCAAACGCTGCCACAGGTACATCGGCCCCGCCCAGGCGGCAAAAAAGGGCGCGCGAGGCGCCCTTTTTGCCCTGCAGCTAAGAGGCATGCAGGAATAGAACATACAGATCACTTATGGTCGTGCGCAGGAACGAATTTCTGCGCGCGCTTCCCGGTATCAACTTCCGCGGTGTAGATATTACCTTTCGAGTCCCTTGCGAGGTTGTGGATCCAGTGGAACTGGCCGGCATAACGCCCATTACGGCCGAAGGTGTTCACTGTTGCGCCCGACTGCCGGTTGAGGATCCAGACCTTGTTATTCTCGCCGTCAGCATTGTAGAGATAACGCTGGCGCGAATCGACCGACAGGTCGAGGTCCCAGGTGCTGCCGTTGCCCAGCGTATCGCGTTCAACGAAGAACTCCCTGACGAAGGTGCCGGTTTTCTGGAACACCTGGATCCGGTTGTTGACCCGGTCGCACACATACACCAGGCCATCGTTTGCGATCCGTACGCAGTGCACCGGATTGCGGAACTGGCGGGCCGGCGCAGCGCTTGGGTCGTACGGACCAGGTGCGACGTCGTTCGGCATACTGCCGTAGGCGCCCCAGTGCCGCTTGTACCGGCCGGTCGTGGCGTCGACCACCAGCACGCGCTTGTTCTGGTAGCCGTCAGCGATGTAGGCTTCGTTCGTGGCCGGATCGACCTCGATGTCGGCCGGTTGGCCCAGCAAGGGAGTACCGTTCAGGCCGCCGGTGGTGGCATTGCTGCCGCCGGTCAGGCCGGCCTTGCCGATCTGCAGCAGGAAGGTGCCGTCACGGCTGAACTTCAGCACCTGGTGGTTACCCGCGCCATTTCCGGCTATCCACACGTTATCGTTGTGGTCGACGAAGATGCCATGCTCGTTGGTCGGCCATTCACAGCCGATCGCCGGCGTGCAGCGGGTGGTCAGGAAGCCCGGGTCGGCCGCCCCGCCCCATGCAGCGAGCAGGTTGCCTTCGCGGTCGAAGCGCATGACCGACGGCGCCGGCCGGCAGCAGTCGGAGCGCGGCGGGGTCTGCGCCGCACCGGCCTCATCCGCGGTGAGCGAACCTGGACGCTGGATGATCCAGATGTTGTCGCGACGGTCGACCGCCACGCCGGCCACCTGGCCAAGCAGCCACTTGTTCGGCAATACCTTGGGCCAGTACGGATCTACCTTGAACTCGGTCCCGTCGGACTGTTTTTTCGCAACATCGTATTCCGCCGAAAGCGCCTGTGAACCGAGGGTCATTGACAGCGTTACCGCCAACCCCACTAAAAGCCTTTTCATTGTTACCTCCGTGTAGCGTAGGTTCTGCAAAGTCGGTTTTTGCTTACCGTGGCGGATGTTCACCGAGTCATCAGGCTGGTGCGGGAAGAACGGAATTGCCTGAAATGCAAAGATGCATAAATCTTGCAGGAAATGATGCAAGGCGCTGAGTTTTCGCATAGCCTGTCGAGCCAATATACTTTTGATTACATGTCAGAATTCGATTTGGCTCAATGAAGCGACTGGGTCAAACAGGGAACCACTGGCGCAAAAGCGAGCTCATGAAGCGGCTCGACAAGCGGCTGGGCAGCCGGGGACCGCCTAGCACCGCCACGCCACCCGCAAACGAACGGTATGGTGGGGCGTTTTAATGGGCGTATTAATGAGCTACTGCAGCAAACGCGCTTCGACAGCAGGGCCGGCCTGGAAACGACTTTGCTGAACTATCTGAAGCTGTACAACCACCATATTCCGCAACGGGCCATCGACAGCAAAACACCGATCGTAGCGCTCAAGGAATGGCAGAAGAAGCGCCCGGAGCTATTCGTTAAACGGGTTTATGACCAGGCGGGACTTGACAACTAGGCGCGAAGATTGAAAATCCTTGTGTCGGTGGTTCGATTCCGCCCCGGGCCACCAAGAACATCGTTCACGCAACGCCCACTCATGCAAGTGGGCGTTGTCGTTTCCGGGGTTTGTAGTCCTTGTGTCCAGCCTATTTCCAGTACGAGACTGCTTCACGGCCAGTGATCGACTAGTCGTCCAACCGTCCGCTGTCGTGCTTGCGGATGCGTTCTCGGCAAATTCAACCAAAGCGCCCGCAGGCCAAGTCCCGTTCAAACGCGGCGACCCACACGGTTCCATCGCCGGTCGGGTATTCCCTGGCCATGCCATTCGACTTGCGGCGTATCTCGACGTAGCCCTTCATCGGCAATAATTCATCGCTGCCTGGATCCGTGACATCCGCTTCGCGCAGTTCGAAATCGCCGAGAGACCACGACTGTCTCGTCAAGAGGTCCGAGAATTGCTCCAGCTCGTCTGGTTCAATCAGTTTCATCGCTTCCCTCCACCCGCCCTTCCAGGCATGACCAACCGGCCCATCCTAGCACCCCGCCAGATGCCTTAGGATGCTATCGCGGTTCACCTGTTGTCGAGCCCCTGCTTCGACAGGCTGAAGTCGATTCTGCGGTCCCAAATAGTTTGCACAATGCGCTCGGATCGGAGTAGGCTGAAATGTTGAAGTGCTTGTCTTCGCGAGTTTCCCTTTACGTTAAGGCAACGGTGATGCGACGACAGCGACGACCTCCTCCGAGCGGCCACAGAGCGGCCACAGCCTGCGCGATGCGGGCAGTACCTGATACGGTACGAAGATTTCTACCGGAAATCGCATACACGATGGCATGGCGCTTCCGGAATCGTCGGCAACCGCAGCTTCCAACGATGCCACCAGGAGACCCTCATGAGACATACCTTGACTGCGGTTTTCACGACCCGCGGCGAAGCACAGCATATGCTGAACAGATTGCTGGCTGCGGGATACTCGCATGCCGACGCAGCACTTTCAATTGCTCCCCAGGCCGGACGGGCCACCGGCAAGCAATTACACGTCTTCGGCATAGTGGCCTGGAACTTCTTCGCGCGATTGTTCGGACCGGTGAGCGGTGACCATCTGGCAAGCAATCCTGGCACGCTCGCCAGCGCCCGCCATATGCTCACCTTCACGACCGAATCCGAAGCGGAAGTCAAACACGCCACAGAGATCGTGGGGCGCTTCATTCCAGTCGATGGCGCGGAAATCCATGCCTGGCCCTCAGTGGGCGTTCCCGGCGCGACGGATGCTGCCCGCCGACCAGACACCGTACGCCGTGACCCGGATAAGACCAGCCCCGACATGGACGAGGACGGTTACCACCGCAAGGAATCTGGCTACGCATTGGCAATTGCGGACGACGAAGCCAGCCGTGGCTACCATGACCGCTACCGCCGCTGGAAGGCAGCCACGGCAGCCCTACAGGCAAAATGGACATTGCGCCACCCTGGGGAGTTGCCGCCTTGGGAAAAATTCAAGGATGCCGTGCTTCATGGTTGGGGCAGGATCAGTCTGGGCAGCGACGATACAGAGGCTACCTTTCCGCCCCGGACCGCCAAGAATAGCTTGGCGAAACCGCCAAGCCATGTTCCATGAAACCACGGCAGAGCGCGGAGCGGCGATCCCGATGCCAAGTTCAATGATCGATAGCCTGAACCCGTCCGCGGCTTCGCTGACACCAGGTGCATCGCCCCCATTACTCCCGAAGTCGAAGAGGCACGCCATGCGCCACGATCTCACTGCAGTCTTCAACAATCCGGTCGATGCCCGGCATGTGCTGGACGAATTGCTCCGCTGCGGCTTTCCGCATTCCACAACCTTGCTCGTCAGCCCACCCGAGGCTGGCGACACCAGCCGCGCACCCGACGCCGGGCATGCGAGCATGTTCAGGCACATACTCGCGCGGCTGTTCGGTCCGTGGCACGATGAACCCGAGAAAGTGGACGAATCGGCCTTCCTGCCCGGACGCCACGTCATCACCCTTACCGGAGCGGACGAACCGGATACCATGCGCGCCATTGGCATCATGGAGCGCTTCAACCCTGTCTATATCGAAGACCGGCGCAAGCAAACCGGGCACGTCCCCGTTGGCGCGGCGCCAGGACCGCCCGCCAGGTAAACCTTCCGTGTTCATGAGAGGCATACCCATGAAATCATCATGATCCCCGCTTTGCGAATCCACGCCAGACAGTAGATTATCGAGTTTTCAGCAGTACCTCGAAACGCCACCTTCGGATGTTTTTGTTTCGCGAGCCGGCAATCAGCCTCCATCTTTCTTTTCCCTGAATTCACCATCCAGCACCATGTCGTCGGCGCTTTGGGGCCGTTGTCGGCCGGCGAACTTGAAGACAGACGATGACATCCGGTCGACCAGGGTTCGCCTCAACGAGGGATATGTAAGAAGGAAAACCGCAGCGAAGCCCGTAAACGCTGCGGGCGCATATACGTTTTGCCACAGAAAATGCAATAAGCATAGTGCGAGTATCCCTACCATGAGCGGTCGGCGCGCAGGTTTGGGTAAAAGGCCAACAATGCGCGGCTTGCCTTTGCTTATCCACGGAAATCTTGCAAAAAGACCGCCAAGTAGCAGTCCGGCCACGACGCGGCCTGTGCCGAGATGCTCGGCCAACACCCCGACGACGAGGAAACCGGTGTAGGTCATCGTGCCGGCCAAGGCTGCCAGCAATAATAAGACAACGACGAGCGTTAGCTTTGGCGTACGTACCACCGCCCTGACTAGAAAACGTAGGATTTGTATACTCCGCAAAAGGAATCGGAAGCTGTCCCGGATTCTAACAGCGTGCTGCCGTTTCAGGCTTTTCAGTCAAGAAGCAAAAAACTCGATACCTACCTGTACAGGGCACGCAGTTTTCCTGACGAAATATCCAGGGTGCGCAGCGGTCCGGAAACCCAGTCATACTCGTTTGCACCCAATCGCACCACAAGCTGAAGCGAGCCGCCGGGATAGCTGTTGTTCGTCTTCCGCCCTGTTGCCTCCTGCGTCTTGCGTGATACTTTGGGTTGAAACCTGGCAAATCCAAAGTAGGCGTTCAAGGCCCTGCCTTTGGGGATGGACATGACCCATACGCGGCTCATGTCACTCCAGTCATCGCAAATCGCCCATCGACTGCTGGCCTCTTTGATGACGCCGAGTCCGTAAGGTCCACTGCTTGATACGCCATTGAGCAATTCTTCGAGCTCGGATGCATACATCCAATAAGAACAATACAGGCCGGTCTTTTTGTCCTTCCTGCCATAGGCGGCCTCGTAGCCGCCCGACACGCTCGTGAATCGCACGAGATGCAGGGGCCCTTCAAGCACCGTATGCCTGAGGACGCTGAGAAAACTGCTTTTTTCTTCATCCGTCGGGTCGAAAAACGGCATGCGCCCTCCCCTGTTGTTGATGACCAGAGCACAGACCCCGCATCGGTTGGCCGCTGCAATACTGTCGGGTGACTGAGCAGAGTGCCGATGGAACGATAGTACTCCCGTCAGTACACCACTAAAAGCATTATCCTCGATGCATGGGATCATGACGCGGCACACCTCGTCCTCCTCTGCTGGTACCAAGTTCAGCGCGACAGAACACGCGCAAAGCTGATCCAATACGGGGTTCGCAACCTGGCATTCCGCCCATGCCAGTCCGGGTAACGCCATCCTTTACAACACCTTTCGATGCGAGTAACCAAACCATGCCGCAAACACCCACCCGCAACCGCAGCATCGCCCTGCAGCAACGCCCGCACGGCGCCCCCGACGACGACACCTTCCGCCTGATCGAGGCGCCAGTGCCCTCGCCGCAGGACGGCCAGGTACTGCTGCGCACCCTGTTCCTGTCGCTCGACCCCTACATGCGCGGCCGCATCAGCGATGCGCCCTCGTATGCCGCGCCGGTCGAGGTCGGCGCCGTGATGGTCGGCGGCACCGTCTGCCGCGTCGAAGCGTCGCGCCATCCCGATTACCAGGCCGGCGACCTGGTGCTGGCCTACAGCGGCTGGCAAGACTATGCGCTGTCCGACGGCACTGGTTTGAACAAGCTCGACGCCGATGGCAAGCAGGCCTCGCTCGCGCTGGGCGTGCTCGGCATGCCTGGCTTTACCGCCTACATGGGATTGCTCGACATCGGCCAGCCGCAAGCGGGGGAGACCGTCGTGGTGGCGGCCGCCAGCGGCGCGGTCGGCTCGCTGGTGGGCCAGATCGCCAGGATCAAGGGCGCCCGAGTGGTCGGCATCGCCGGCGGTGAGGAGAAATGCCGCTACGTGGTCGACGAACTCGGCTTCGACGCCTGCATCGACCACCGCGCACCCGATTTCGCGCAGCAGCTGGCGGCGACCTGCCCGGCGGGCATCGACGTGTATTTCGAAAACGTCGGCGGCGCCGTCTTCGATGCTGTGCTGCCCTTGCTCAACACTAAGGCGCGGATCCCGGTCTGCGGCCTGATCGCCGACTACAACGCCACCGGCCTGCCGGCCGGCCCGGACCGGCTCGGCCTGCTGGCGCGCACCATTCTCACCAAGCGCATCCGGATGCAGGGTTTCATCATCTTCGACGACTACGGGCACCGCTTCGGCGAATTCCATACCCAGATGCGGGCGTGGCTGCAGGCAGGGAGGATCAAGTATCGCGAAGACATCGTCGACGGCCTCGAGAACGCGCCGCAAGCCTTCCAGGGTCTGCTCGAAGGAAAGAATTTCGGCAAGCTCGTGATTCGCGTGGCCGAGGATTGAACTGCCGGACCACGGACGCCATGAAAATGCGCAAGAAATCCGAGCTGCCGACCAAGCTGTGCGCCCGCTGTGCGCTGCCATTCACATGGCGCAAGAAATGGGCACGCGACTGGGAACAGGTCAAATACTGCTCGGAACGCTGCCGGCGCGGCGCCGGGCCGGCCAGCGGCACCGCAAAGGATTGAACGATGCGCCGGACGGCCTGCCTCGATGCATGCCAGGTCGACGTCCGCTGTCCACCCTCATTCTTGTCCGTTGCCCTGCTATTGATTTTGGACTATGTTGAGCTGGCAAGACCTGCAAGGCCGCCATCAGACGGCCTTCGCCAATCACCAATCCAAGGAGACAAGCATGCCACGCTACATGGTCGAACGCAGTTTTCCCGATGGTCTCAACGTCCCCGTCAACGCCGCCGGTGCCGAAGCCCTGAACAAGATCGTCGATGCCAACAGCGAACAGGGCGTCACCTGGGTCCATTCCTACGTCAGCGCCGACAAGACCCGCACCTTCTGCATCTATGACGCGCCCACGCCCGAGGCCATCCGGCAGGTTGCCGAGCGCAACGGCCTGCCGGTCGAGAACATCACGGAAGTCTCGGTACTGGCGCCCTATTTTTACCACTGAGTTCTATCACTGAGCCGTCAGAACAGGTGATGCACGCCAATCCTGAGCACCCGCTGCGCCTGCCCGCTGGCCGGTGCAGCGCCGCCGATCACCGCATGCACGTCGTCGCCGCGGGCGCGCTGCCAGGCCGCTGCCCCGTACAGCGTCGTACGCCGTGACAGCGCGATCATGTGGATCAGGTTGAGCTGGTTCCAGCGCCGTCCTTCCAGCTCGGACGTGGATGCCGACACCCCGAGCGTCTGCGTGATGCCGAACAGGATATCGGTGCCCAGTTCCGTATTGCGCATCGTGGCCGCGCCGCGCGCCGTTTCCAGCCGGGTCTGGGTATACATCGCGTGCGGCGTGAACCGGCCCAGCTTGTAGGCGCCGGAGACGCCGGCATTCGTCACCTTGTCGGCATTGAAGTTGGTGTAGGTGGCGTTCGCTGCGGCCGGGTCGGCGCTCAGGGCCTGGCCCAGCAGGCGGCCGATGCCCAGCGTGGCGCCGAGATTCAGCGAGCGGTTGTTCGACACCGTGTAGGCCGCGCCGAAGCGTGCCGGCCCCTCCATGTAGCGCGCGCCAAAGGAATACGACCGTCCGCGGTTGAAAGAATCCGCCTGCTCGCCGAAGCCGTTCATGGCGCCGAAGGTGAAGCCGTGCCAGAGCGGCGACTCGTACTTGACCGCGTTATCCACCTGGAACTGGTTGGCCTGGTTGTCCAGGTTCCCGGGGTGGAAGAAATAGGATGAGCCCATGATGCCGTTGCTGCTCCAGCGCAGGTTTTCATACATGAAGTCCGGCATGTGCCCGAAGCTGATCATGCCCGCCTTGCCGGCCAGGCCGACGAAGGCATAGCGGCTGAACAGCGCGTTGCTGCGCTTGGCGTTGCCGTCGTCCACGTTGAAGCCGTTTTCGAGCTGGAACACGGCGCGCATGCCGTTGCCCAGGTCCTCGGTGCCGCGAAAGCCGATCCGGTCCGGCGAGCGGTTGCCGGAATCGAGCTTGGTACTGCGCGCGCCGCGCTCGTCGTTGAAGGACGAGATGCCGGCATCGACGCTGCCGTACACCGCAACGTTGGATTGGGCGCTGGCCGCGCCGGCGGCGAGCAGCATCAGGCTGCCCAGCATGACAGAATGGGTAGGTCGCACATCGTCTCCTGAATATATGTATTTATATCGTTATCGAGTGAGGCTGAAGCGGGTTTGCGGGGGGCGGATCTCCTTGTGCGTCTTGTTTACTTGCCGCGGCGCATGCGCAGCAATGCCACCAGCACGCCCAACGCCGCCGCCCCCGCCGCAATCGCCAGCGCGGTGGCGGCGCCGCGCGTGCCATGCAGGTCGAGCATCACGGTCGCCAGCGCGGCGCCGACGGTCATGCCGATCATCCGCGCCATCGTCATCAGGCCGCCGGCCGCGCCGCTGCGCTCGCGCGGGGCGGACGTCAGCATGATCCGGTTGTTGGGGGTCTGGAACAGGCCGAAGCCGATGCCGCACAGGGTCACGCGCCACAGGATGTCCAGGCCGGATGCATGCGCCGGCAGCGCCACCAGCGTCGCCAAGCCCAGGGCCAGCAGCGCCAGGCCGGCGCTGCCGACGCGGTTGGCGTCGTAGCGGTCAGCCAGCCGGCCCGACAGCGGCGCCACGAACACGATCACCAGCGGCCACGGCGTCATCAACAGGCCGGTGCTGGCGGCGTTGCGCCCCATTTCGGCAATCAGCAGGAACGGCAGCGCCAGCAGCGCCATGGTCTGCGCCGTGTACGAACAGATCGAGGTGCCGACCGAGAGCCGCAGCAGCGGAATGCGCAGCAAATCGAGCGGCACCAGCGGCGCTGCGCGGCTGCGCTGGTGCGCCACCAGCACCGCACCCGACACCACGCCGGCGCCGATGGCGGCCAGCGCGGCGCCAGCGCCATCCGCATTCCCCAGGCCGCCCAGGCCGACGATCAGCAGCGCCAGCGTGGCCCCGTTGAGCAGCGTGCCGATCACATCGAAGCGGCGCGTTACGCCCTGGTTGCGCGGCAGGATGCGCGCCGCCAGCACGATCGCCACGATGCCGATGGGGACGTTGATGGCGAACAGCCAGCGCCAGTCGGCCAGCGACAGGATGCCGGCCGCCACCGTCGGGCCGAGGGCGGCCGAGATGGCGACCGTGAGCGCCAGGTAGCCGATGCCGGCGCCGACCAGCTTTGCCGGGAACACGCCGCGCAGCAGGGCCGGCACGATGGTCGAGGTGCAGGCGCCGCCCAGGCCCTGCAGCACGCGGGCGGCCACCAGCAACGGCAAATTCGGCGCCAGCGCGCACAGCAGCGAGGCCAGCGTGAACACGGCAAGACCGACCAGGAACAGGCGCTTGTAGCCGAGTTGTTCGCCGAGCGATGCCAGCGGCAACACGGCCACCGCCAGCGCCAGCTGGTAGGCGGTGACGATCCACACTGCCGCCGCCGGATCGGCGCGCAGGTCGGCGGCGATGGTGGGCAGGGCCACGTTCGCGATCGAGGCGTCCAGGTTGCCCAGGAAGGTTCCCATCAGGATCGCCAGCGTGGCCCAGCGCCGCGCGCCGCCGGCCAGGCCGTCGGCCGCCTGGGCGCCTCCAGGTCCAGCCACTACAGGTTCCGGTTTCATCATTTGCTCCATCCACGTATACTCATCGGCCGTATCGCCAACCCGGCGCAACCCCAATTCGCCCGCCATGCCCATCGATCCTCCCGCTCCCGCCGCGCCGGAACCGGTCCGCGCCTGGTCGCAGCTGCACATGCTGCGCAAGCTGCGCCTGAACCAGCTGCAGATCGTCGACTCCGTGCTGCAGACCTGCTCGTTCGCGGTCACGGCCCAGCACCTGGGCATGACGCAGTCGGCCGTCACCAAGGCGGTGCAGCAGCTGGAAAGCTTTTTCGAGACCCGCCTGTTCGAACGCACCAACCGCGGGGTGCGGCCCACCGAATTCGGCCTGCGCATGGGCGAGCATGCGCGCATCGTGCTGGCCGAGATGCGCTTCATGACCGATTCCCTGAACGCCCTGCGCCTGGGCGAAGCCGGCCACGTGGTGATCGGCACCCTCACCACCGCCAGCTCGCAGCTGCTGCCCGATGCCATCCGCCTGCTGCGCACGCGCCATCCGAACATCGGCGTCTCGGTCACGGTGGGGGACCGCACCCAGCTGCACCGCCAGCTGCTCGAAGGCCGGGTCGACGTCTTGATGGGCTCGGTGCCGCCCGCCCCGCTGCCCGGCAGCGAATCGATCCGCTACCAGGTGCTGTACGAGGACGACCTGGTGCTGGTATCGGGTCCGCAGCATCCGCTGGCGGCGCGCGGGCGCGTGCGGCTGGCCGAACTGCTGGCCTATCCGTGGATCCTGCCGCCGCCCGAATCGATCGCGCGCCTGCGCATCGACCGCCTGTTCCTGGACGCCGGCCTGGCCCTGCCCGCGGACCTGATCGAATCGCTGTCGCCGATCACCACCATCGGCCTGCTCACCGACCAGCGCTCGCTGTCGCTGATGTCGGGCGGCCTGGCCCAGCTGTTCCTGTCGGCGCGCCTGCTGGTGGCGCTCGATTTGCAGGAGCGCTGCAGCTTCGGCGACGTCGGCTACGCCACCTCGACCGCGCGCGTCCAGAGCATCGCCACCGACGCCTTCGTGCGCTGCCTGAAGGAGCAGGTCACGCAGCGCGCCGGCGCATGAGGCCCCGCCCGGCGCCGCCTGTTACTTCAGGCGGAACACGCGCTCGGCGTTGGTCTGGAAGAAGGCCTGCTTGACCTCGGGCGCCATGTCCAGGCCATCCAGCGCGATCACCTCGTCGATCGCGTGCTGGTACGGATAGTCCATCGCATACATCACGCGGTCGGCGCCCATGAAGTCCTGGGTAAACTTGATCGCCGGTTCCCATGCCACGCCGCTGTTGGTGATGATGAAGTTCTCCTTCAGGTAGTCGCTCGGCTTCTTCTTGAGCGGCTTCATGCACTCGTAGCGCTCGGAGCGCACGGTGGCGGTGTGCATGTAGTCGAGGCGGTAGGCCCAGAACGGCAGCGCTTCGCCCATGTGGCCGATGATCATCTGCAGTTTCGGGAAGCGGTCGAACACGCCAGCGGTGATGATGCGCAGCGCGTGCATGCCGGTCTCGACGCCGAAGCCGTAGATCGCGCCATCCAGGCCGCACTCGCGCAGCGGTTCGATCATGTTGCGCGGCGGCGTGTTCGGGTGCAGGTAGATCGGGGTGTCGTTGGCTTCGGCAGCCTCGAAGATCTCCCAGAACTTCGGGTCGGACAGGTATTCGCCGTGGGTATGCGAATTGATGATCACGCCGGTCAGGCCGAGCTTCTGGACGCCACGCTCGATTTCCTTGGCGGCTTCCCGCGGGTTCTGCGGCGCCACGGCCACCATGCCCGAGAAGCGGTCCGGGTGCCTGCGCACGGCGTCCGACAGCTGGTCGTTGGCGACTTTCGCGAACGACACCGCGGTGTCGTGGTCCATGATCTGCACGCCCGGTGCGGTCAGGGCAATGATCTGGCGATCGATGCCGGCTTCGTCCATGTGGCGCAGGCGCTTTTCGCCCAGGTCCTGCAGGTATTCGACGATGTGGCGGGCGCGCGCGCTCTGGCTGCTCAGGTAGAAGCCCAGCAGGCTGACGAAGCCCGGATCGGGATCGGGGCCGGCCAGGATCCTGCGGTAGATGTCCAGCATCTCGGCCGGGGCGAACGCCTCTTCGGTGGCGATGCGCTTGTAGTCGACTTTGCCCGGACGCTGTGCCGCGGCGGCTTGTGGTTGGTTCATGAGGTGCACTCCTTGGAAAAACCTTGAAAAATTCGTGGCGCGGTTGCTTGTGGATTCAGGCCTTGGACGGCACGGTGGCCGTCCCGTCGTGATTGACCGTGTCTTCGCTGTGGTGGCCGTTGCGGCCCTTGAACAGGCGCGACAGGCCGAAGGCGGCCCCGGCGGCGACCAGCGCCGGCAGCGCGCCCACCCCCAGCAGGTCCTGGGCCGGCCAGTTCCGCGCCAGCAGCATGCCGCCGACCAGCGGGCCGATCACCGAACCGATGCGGCCGATTCCGAGCGCCCAGCCCATGCCGGTCGAACGCATGAAGGTCGGATAGATGCGGCTGGCCAGCGCATGGGTACCGGCCTGGCCGCCGACGATGCCGAAGCCGGCGCCACAGGCGGCCAGCACGATCAGCCACGGCTCGTCCAGCGACAGCCCGATCGAGAACACGGATGCGGCGCCGAACAGGTACAGCACGCTCAAGACGCGGCCCGGATTGAAGCGTTCCAGCACGGTGCCCAGCAGCAGGCTGCCGACCGTGCCGGCGATCTGCAGCGCCGAGGTGGCGTACACCGACCATTGCATCGACACGCCGGCGCGCTGCAGCACGGTCGGCAGCCAGCTGGCGAACACGTAGATCTCGAGCAGGCCGGAAAAATAGATCACCCACAGCAGCAGGGTCTTGGGCAGGCGGTCGCCGACGAACAGCTGGCGCACGGTCAGGCCGGCGGCCCGTTCTTCCGACACGGTGAAGGTGGTGGTGGCGCCGATGTTCAGGCCCGGGCAGATGCGGCGCATCAGCGCATTCACCTTGGGCGAACCAGGTTCGCGCAGGGCGCGGAAGCGCACCGATTCCGGCAGCAGGCAGGCCGTCACCACGGTCAGCAGCAGCGCGATCGAGCCGCCGATCTGGAACACGATCGGCCAGCCATGGTGCTTGAGCAGCATGCCGGCCACCAGGCCGCCCAGCGCGGAACCGATCGAGATGCCGCAGGCGGTGACCATCACCACCACCGCGCGCCAGCGCGCCGGGCTGTATTCGGAACTGAGCGCCAGGCCGTTCGGGATCAGGCCGCCGAGCGCGAGGCCGGCGACGAAGCGCAGCGCGATCAGTTCGGGCAGGCTGCCCACGTACGCCATGCACAGCGTGGCGGCGCCCGAGACGGCGGCGCAGCCGATGATGATGCGGCGCCGGCCGAGGTAGTCGGCGAGCGAACCGAGCACCAGCGCGCCGATGGCCATGCCGACCAGGCCGACCGAGAAGGCGGGCGCGAAGCTGGCGGGCTTGATGCCCCAGTCCTTGCTGATGGCCGGGACCACGTAGCCCAGCGCCTGGGCGTCGAAGCCGTCGGCCAGCAGGCAGAAGAAGCAAAGGGCAAAGACCAGCAGCTGGAAGCGGCGGATCGGCTGGTCATCGATCACCCTGGCGATGTCGAGGGAATGCGGTGCGTTCAAGCTTGTCTCCTTGATGGTGTGGGATGTCTGGTTCCCGGGTATGCACTGTTGACCGTGCTTTTGTTTTCTCTAGTATCGCAATGCTCTGTTGAGAAATCGAATGAAAAAAACGGCGTCCGAGTTTCGAAAATGGAATAGCAGAAATCGGAAGGCAAGCGTGGAAATGCCTGCGGCGGGACGGCGCGCACGCCCGGCGGCGCCGGTGCGACGGCTATTTGGAACCTTGGCTATACTGGGTCATAGCCATTGGGCAGTTGCATTCGCAACGGCACATTCACGTCAACGCATTCACAGGGGGTAGTATGCAAACAACCTGGATCATCGCCGCCAACTCTGGCCGGGCAAGGTTTTTTTCGGAATCCGATGCGGCGGAACCGCTGCAGGAAATCCAAGACATGGTGAACGAAGCGGCACGCCTGCGCACGGTGGATACGGAAACCGACAGGCTGGGCCCGACGGCCGCCGCCGGCAGCACGCATAACATCGGCGGCACCCAGGGCGTCGCCGGTTCCCACAACGGCCATGCCGGCGCCCCCAACAAGCAATACCAGCCGGCCCAGACGCCGGCCGAGCACGAAGCCGAGAAATTTGCGAAGGATATTTCGCACTACCTGCTCGAGGCGCACCAGCAGGGCCGCTTCAAGCAGCTGGTCATTTCCGCTTCGCCGCAATTCCTGGGCACCCTGCGCGCCAACCTCGATTCGCAGATCAAGCCGCTGATCAAGTTCGAGCTCAACAAGGACTACACGCACTCGAACCCGCAGCAGCTGCGCGAACAGGTGCGCGAGCACCAGCTGCAGGCCCAGCAGCCCAAGTAAGGCCGGGCCGCACCGGGCGGATTGGCCCGGTAGACCGATGCCAGGAATCGCTCAAATAAAAAATGCCAACCGCAGCCGGTTGGCGTTTTTGTTTGCACAGCCGGGCGCCGCTCAGGCGCGCGTGCCCTGGCGGCGGCGCCGCGCCAGCGCGGCCATGATCCCCAGGCCGCCGAAGAACAGCGCAGCACTGGCCGGCTCCGGCACTTCGGCCGTGGCCAGCACGTTGGTGTAGGCACCGTCGAAACTGAAGCTGACCGCGATGTCGCCGATGGTCGTCATGCGCATCAGTTGCTGGAAGCCGGCATCGTTGACCAGGTCGCCCACGAAGCGCAGCACGAAGTCCGAGGTGCCCAGCACGTCCGTCAGCGCCAGGGTCTTGCCCGCGACGATATTGCCGATCCCGTTGAAGGTCAGCGTCGAATCGCCGAAGTCGATGGCCGAGCTGTCCTCGAGCGACAGGCTGGCGAAGGTCTGTTCGCCAGCCGCGCCGGACAGGTCGAGCCGGCCGCCGGCCAGCAGCAGCGCGCTGCCGGCGGCAATGCCGCCGTCGCCCGCGAGCGACAGCGTGCCGCCGCTGAGCACTGTTGTGCCGGTGTAGGCGTTCTGGCCGGAGAGCGTCACGTGGCCGCTCTTGAATTCGACGCTGGCGAAATTCGCGATGGTGCCCGAATAGCTGAAACCGTTGCCGGCGCCGGCATCCACCACCATCGTGTTGCCGCTGCCGCTGCCGCCGTCGATATTGCCGATGACCTGGGCCGCGCCGCCGCTGATGCGCAGGGTGTTGCTGGCGCCACCCATCTGGATCGCCCTGCCGCTGCTGGCGCCGTCGATGATGCCGGCATTCGTGATGACCGTATTGTCGGCGCCGGTGCGGATCGCGGCCGTGGTAGCGCCGCCGCCACGGATGACGGCGCCAGCGCGGTTGTCGATGTTGACGGTGAAGCCGCTGGCCGCGCCCTCGGCCACGATGGCCGAATCGCTCTGTCCGCGGATCAGGCCACCGGCCTGGTTGACGATGGCCGCATTGCCGTACAGGCCTTCGCGGGTGCCGGCCAGCGGCCCGCTGGCGATGTCGTTGCCGGCCAGCGTGATACCGCGCCCGACCGCATTCATGTTGCCGGCGGCGACCAGCCCTTCGATGGTGCCGCTGTTGACGATGCGCCCACCGCCGGCGGTGATGCCTTCGCTGTAGGCCAGGCCGCTGGCGGGCGGGTTGACCGCATTGGTCGAGCGGATGATGCCGGTATTCGTGATGTCGACCAGGGCATCGACGTCGATGCCGTCGCCGTCACCGGTGACGCCGTTGCCGATGATGGTGCCGTGGTTGACCACGGTGACCAGTTGCAGTGCGTTGACGCCGTCGATGTTCAGGCCCGACCCGGCATTGCCGCGGATGATGCCGCCCGCCTCGTTGGTCACGTTCAGCGTGAACGCGCTGGTGCTGCTGGCCTGCTCGGCGGTGATGCCATGGCGCGCGGCGTCGATCAGGCCACTGTTGGTGATGCGGATGCCGGAATTGCCTTGCCCGTCGACGCCGTCGCTGCTGCTGCCGGTGGCGGAGGTGGAGCGGATGGTGCCGGCGTTGTTCACCACGCCGTTGGCACCGGGGCGCACGGCATCGGCTTCGCTGGCCAGCAGCAGGCCGCCGGCATGGTTGTTGACGACGTTGGCGCCGGTCACCGACGAAAAGTCGACCGCCTGGGCGCCGCCGCCGGAGGCGTTCTGCGAAATCATCGAACCGTAGTTATTCAGCGTCACGCTCGATGCGGCCACGTTCATCTGGATCACGTCGGCATCCGCGGTGCGGATCGTCGCGTTGGCATTGGTGCTGCTACCGTTGTTGATCACCAGGCCGGTCACGCCGGTGTTGGCGCGGATCGCGCGGCCGCTGCCGGTCTGGGCGATGGTGCCCTGGTTATCCAGCGTGGCGTTGTTGCCGGTGATGTTCACCGCCACCGTGGAGCCGCCCAGGCTCAAGGATGCGCCTTGCGCCACCGTCCCGGTCTCGCCGCCGGCGGCGCCCAGGGTTTGCGCCGTGGTGCTGGTCACCGTGATGGTGAACGGCGTGGCCGAAGCGATGCCCGGGCTGCAGACCAGCGCCGCGGCGAACATGGCGGCGGCGAGCGGTGTGGGGCGGAGCCCGCTGGCGGACGTGAAACGGGACGGCGGCATTGGCATGGAAATCATCCTTGATGAATATTTAGTTATCAAACTTAAACTAAATTTATGACAACAACATGACCTGTTGTTTTGCCATGCACAGTGGATTTCCGGTCTTTCCGACGCCGATCGCCCCCTGCTAGACTGCGCCGCTTGTTATCGATTCGTCTTGTCCGCTCAATCATTCCCGGAGAATTCCATGCAACGACTTGCCGAGCGCAGCACCGCGCTTGCGGCCCTGCTCATCGCCATCGCGCTGGGCGTCATCGCTTACCAATCCGTGCGCCGCAACGATGCGCCGCAGACCGGCACGCCCTACCAGGCGGTCGCGCTGATGAATGGCCAGCTGTTCTACGGGCGCCTGGAAGCGGCCGGCGACGGCTACTTCGCCCTGCGTGACGTGTTCTATATCCAGGCGCGCCAGAACCCGGACACGCGCGCCGTCGCCAACGTGCTGGTCAAGCGCGGCGGCGAGGCGCACCAGCCGGACCGCATGCTGCTCAACCGCCAGCAGGTGCTGCTGATCGAGCCGGTCAAAGTCGATTCCCAGGTGGCGCAGCTGATCGCGCAACAGCAGGCTACGCAGCCCGCGTCCAGGTAAGGGACGCGGGCAGGCGCCGGCGCCTGCACGGCCGGAGATCAAGCGGTCAGGCGGTCAGGCCATCCGCAGGCAGGCTTCTTGCAATGGATGCATGCAGCACATCCCCGCACGCCCGCGGACCGATGCTGCACCATCTTGGCCGCACCTTTTTGCGGCATCGACCAGCCACCATGAGCATCGCCGCACCAAAACCGGGATTCACCGGCGACCAGGAACCGCCCCAGCGCATCGTCAAGATACGGCGTGACTACAATACCTGGGTTGCCGACGAAACCATTGAAGACTATGCGCTGCGCTACACGCCGCGCTCGTTTCGGAAGTGGTCGGTGTTCCGGGTCTCGAACACGGCCTTCGGCGCGATCTCCTTCCTGGTGCTGGAAGCGATCGGCGGCACCATCGCCGTCAACTACGGCTTCGTCAACGCCTTCTGGGCCATCCTCACCGTCGGCCTGATCATCTTCCTGACCGGCCTGCCGATCAGCTATTACGCGGCGCGTCATGGCGTGGACATGGACCTGCTGACGCGCGGCGCCGGCTTCGGCTACATCGGCTCGACCATCTCTTCCTTCGTCTACGCCTCGTTCACCTTCATCCTGTTCGCGCTGGAAGCGGCGATCATGGCGTATGCGCTGGAGCTGTACTTCGGGCTGCCGCTGTATCTGGGCTACCTGGTCAGCGCCCTGGTCGTGATTCCGCTGGTGACGCACGGGGTCACCCTGATCAGCCGCATCCAGATGCTGAGCCAGCCGGTGTGGCTGCTGCTGCTCGCTTTACCCTTCATCGCCATCCTGCACAAGCGTCCCGGACTGCTCGGGGAACTGGTGCATTTCGCCGGGCAGTCGCCCGCCAACGGCGGCTTCAACGTGCTGCTGTTCGGCGCCGCCACCGCGGTCGGCGTGGCCTTGATCACGCAGATCGGCGAGCAGGTCGACTTCCTGCGCTTCATGCCGGAACAGACGAAGGAGAACCGCCTGCGCTGGCACCTCGGCGTGCTGGCCGCCGGTCCCGGCTGGATCATGCTCGGGATATTCAAGATGCTGGGCGGCGCCCTGCTGGCGCTGCTGGCGATCCGCGGCGGCGCCTCCTTCGTGGAGGCCGTCAATCCGAACCGGATGTACCTGGCCGGCTTCAGCGAAGTGTTCGCCAGCCCCACCCTCGCGGTACTGGCCACGGCCCTGTTCGTGATCGTCTCGCAGGTCAAGATCAACATGACGAACGCCTATGCCGGCTCGCTGGCGTGGTCGAACTTCTTTGCGCGCCTCACGCACAGCCACCCGGGGCGCGTGGTGTGGGCCGTGTTCAACGCGCTGATCGCGGTGCTGTTGATGGAGCTGGACGTGTTCCAGGCGCTGGACCAGGTGCTGGGGCTGTACTCGAACATCGCAATCGCCTGGATCACCGCCGTGGTGGCCGACCTGGTGATCAACAAGCCGCTCGGCCTGTCCCCGAAGGGCATCGAGTTCCGGCGCGCCTACCTGTACGACATCAACCCGGTCGGCGTCGGCGCAATGCTGCTGGCCTCGATCCTGTCGGTGGCCGCCTTCACCGGCCTGTTCGGGGTGCGCGCGCAGGCCTTTTCCGCCTTCATCGCGCTCGGCACGGCGCTGCTGGCGGCGCCGCTGATCGCCTGGGCCACGCGCGGCAAGTACTATCTGGCGCGGCCCGAACACGTCTGGGACGGCGCCGGCGGCAAGCCCACGCGCAGCAAGGTGTGCTGCATCTGCGAGAAGGATTACGAGACCGAGGACATGGCGCACTGCCCGGCCTACCAGGGGCCGATCTGCTCGCTGTGCTGCTGCCTGGATGCGCGCTGCAACGACGTCTGCAAGCCGCACGCGCGCTTTTCGCGGCAATGGGAAGGCGCGATGCAGAAGCTGCTGCCGGCCTCGATGTGGCCCTACATGACCAGCGGCCTGGCGCACTACCTGCTGCTGATGGCCGTGATGGTGCTGTTCTTCGGCGCCCTGCTCGGCCTGTTGTACGTGCACGAGCAGAACGCGCTGGGCGCGGCCGGCGCGGCGCTGCTGCCGGCGCTGCGCCTGGCCTACCTGAAAGTGTTCGGGGCGCTGCTGCTGGCCAGCGGCATCGTCGCCTGGTGGCTGGTACTGACCAGCCAGAGCCGGCGCGTGGCGCAGGAGGAATCGAACCGGCAGACCAGCCTGCTGCAGCGCGAAATCGAGCTGCACGGCCGCACCGACGCCGCGCTGCAACTGGCCAAGAAGCAGGCCGACCAGGCCAACCAGGCCAAGAGCCGCTACATTGCCGGCATCAGCCACGAGATCCGCACCCCGCTCAACGGCATCCTCGGCTACGCCCAGCTACTCGACGGCGACCCGGCCATTCCCGCCCACCGCCAGCAGGCGATCCGCGTGATCCGCTCCAGCGGCGAGCACCTGCTGTCGCTGATCGAAGGCACGCTCGACATCGCCCGCATCGAAGGCGGCAAGTTCAGCTTCGACATCAAGGAACTCGACTTCCCCGACTTCATCGGCCAATTGGTGCGCATGTTCGAGCAGCAGGCTGCCAGCAAAGGCCTGGCCTTCCGCTACGAGCCGGCCGGCGCGCTGCCCGATGTGGTGCGGGCCGACCGCAAGCGGCTCGGGCAGATCCTGATCAACCTGCTCGGCAACGCCGTCAAATTCACCCGGCACGGCGGCGTGACGTTCCGGCTGCGCCATGTACGCGACCTGGCGGTGTTCGAGATCGAGGACAGCGGCCCCGGCATCCTGCCCGACGAAGCCGACCGGATCTTCGAGCCGTTCGCGCGCGGCAGCGCCGCCAATGCGCCGGGTGCCGCCGGCACCGGCCTCGGGCTCCCGATCAGCAAGATGCTGACCCAGCTGATGGGCGGCCAGCTCGACCTCGCCAGCACGCCGGGCGCCGGCACCACCTTCACGATCCGGCTGCGATTGCCGCGCGTGCACGGTGCGCTTGCCGCAGGCGGCGCGCGCGGCGCAGCGCGCAGCGGCTACGAAGGCGCGAAGCGGCGCATCCTGGTGGTCGACAACGAACGCGTCGACCGCGAACTGCTGGTCAGCATCCTGGCGCCGCTCGGCTTCGAGACGATGCAGGCGGCGTCCGGCCAGGAATGCCTGGCCCTGTACGCCGCCTTCCGGCCGGATTTGATCCTGATGGACCTGGCCATGCCCGGCATCGACGGCTGGGAAGCCAGCCGCCTCCTGCGCACCGGGCACCGGTCAAACGTGCCGATCGTGATCGTCTCGGCCAATGCCTACGACAAGGGGCTCGACAACCCGGCCGGCATCGCCGCCGAGGATTTCATCGTCAAGCCGTTCAACGTGGGCGAACTGCTGGAACGGATCGGGCGCCGGCTGCAGCTGGCATGGATTTTTCAAGCGCCGCCGCAGCCGCAGCCTCGTGGCGATGCGCCGCCGCCCATGGTGTTTCCGCCGGCGTACCAGCTCGATGCGCTGCGCAGCCAAGTCGGCATGGGCTACGTGCGCGGCGTCAACCGCCAGCTCGACGAGATCGCCGCGCTCGGCCCGCAATACGGCGCCTTCGCCGACAAGCTGCGCGGCCTGGCCGCGCGCTTCGAGCTGGAGGCAATATCTCGATTCCTGGAACAGGGAGAACACAATGGCAATCCAGTCACCTGAACGCCCCGCCGGCCCGGTCGTGCTGATCGTCGACGACGTGCCGGAAAACCTCGCGGTGCTGCACGACGCGCTCGACGAAGCCGGCTTCACGGTGCTGGTCGCGAACAACGGCGCCGCCGCGCTCGAGCGCGCGCAACAGCTGGTGCCCGACATCATCCTGCTCGACGCCGTGATGCCCGGCATGGACGGCTTCGAAGTCTGCCGGCGCCTGCGCGCCCACATCGTCACGCGCGCGATTCCCGTCATCTTCATGACCGGCCTGACCGAGAGCGAGCACGTGGTGTCGGCCTTCGGGGCCGGCGGCACCGACTACGTGGCCAAGCCGGTACGCCAGAGCGAAGTGCTGGCGCGCATCGGCGCCCACCTCAACACGGCGCGCCTGATGAACCAGGCGCGCAGCGCGCTGGACGCGTTCGGCAACGCGGTGCTGGCGATCACGCCGCAGGCCGGCGTGGCTGGAGGTGATGGGCGCGCGGGCGGCCGCATCGTGTGGCAGACGCCGCTGGCGCGCCAGTGGATGCAGAAGTATTTCACGTTGCCCGATTCTCCCGCCGGCGCCGACACGCCGGCGCCGCTGGCCGCCTGGCTGGCCGGCGGCGCCACCGTCCCGCTCACGATCACCAGGGGCGCGGCGCGCCTGGTGTTCACCGTGGCCGACGGCGGCGGCGGGGAACAATGGATGGTCGTGCTGCGCGAGGAATCGGACAGCGCGCGCGTGCAGGCGCTGATGGCGCTGTTCAAGCTGACCCAGCGCGAATCGGAAGTGCTGCACTGGGTCATGATGGGCAAGACCAACCGCGACATCGGCGACATCCTCGGCACCAGCCCGCGCACCGTGAACAAGCACCTGGAGCACGTGTTCCACAAGCTGGGGGTGGAGACGCGCACCGCGGCGGCGGCGCTGGCGCTGAACCGGATGCGGGGGACGATGCCGGACAGTGCGTTGCCGGCGCTGGCGGGGGCGTAGTCAGACCGACAAATGCCGCCTCACCTCCTCGCTCCCCATCTCCCCCTGCCCACCACTGGCCACCACTTCCCCGCGCGACAGCACGACGAAGCGGTCCGCCAGCGCATGCGCGAAATCGAAGTACTGCTCGCACAGCAAAATGCCGATATCCCCGCGTTCGCGCAGCAGCCGGATCACGCGCTCGATGTCCTTGATGATCGACGGCTGGATGCCCTCGGTCGGCTCGTCCAGGATGATCAGCTGCGGCCGCTGCAGCAGCGCCCGCGCAATCGCCAGCTGCTGTTGCTGGCCGCCGGACAGATCGCCGCCGCGCCGTCCCAGCATCTCCTTCAGCACCGGAAACAGTTCATACACTTCCGCGCTGATGCTGGCGGCCTCGCGTGCCGGCAACGTGGCCATGCCCATCTTCAGGTTTTCCTCCACCGTCAGGCGGGCGAAGATCTCGCGGCCCTGCGGCACGTAGGCGATGCCGGCGGCGGCGCGCTGGTGCGGCTTCAGGCGCGTGATGTCGCGCCCCTGCCAGGTCACCCTGCCGCGCGCCACCGGCAGCACGCCCATCAGGCACTTCAGCAGCGTGGTCTTGCCCACGCCATTCCTGCCCAGCAGCGCCATGCACTGCCCCTTTTCCACCGCCAGCGACACGCCGCGCAGCGTGTGCGAGGAACCGTAGTACTGGTTGACTTGTTCGACTTGCAGCATAGTTCGTATCCCTATCGTCCCAGGTAGACGTCGATCACGCGCTCGTCCGCCTGGACCTGGTCCATGCGGCCCTCGGCCAGTACCGATCCCTCGTGCAGCACGGTCACCTTGCCCTGCTGCGCGATCTCGGTCACGAAACCCATGTCGTGCTCGACCACCATGATCGAGTGCTTGCCGCGCAATTCATTCAGCAGCTCCGCCGTGCGCGCGGTCTCGGCGTCGGACATGCCGGCCACCGGCTCGTCCAGCAGGATCAGCTGCGGCTCCTGCATCAGGAGCATGCCGATTTCCAGCCACTGCTTCTGGCCGTGCGACAGCAGCCCGGCCAGCCGGTCTTCAAACCCGTGCAGGCGGATCAGGCGCAGGGTCTGGGCGATCCGGTCTTCCTGTTCGGAGCTCAGGCGCGCGAACAGGGTCGGACGCACGCGCTTGTCCATCTTCATCGCCAGTTCCAGGTTCTCGAACACCGTGTGCTGTTCGAACACGGTGGGCCGCTGGAACTTGCGGCCGATGCCGGCGTGGGCGATCTCGAACTCGGTCATGCGGGTCAGGTCGTAGTTCTGGCCAAAATAGGCGCTGCCCGAGGTGGGCCGCGTCTTGCCGGTGATGACGTCCATCATCGTGGTCTTGCCGGCCCCGTTCGGCCCGATGATGCAGCGCAGCTCGCCCACCGAGATGTCCAGGTTAAGCTTGTTGATGGCGCGGAAGCCGTCGAAGCTGACGGTGACGTCTTCCAGGTACAGGATCGCGCCGTGCGCCGTGTCCGGTCCCTCGCGCTTGACGGTGTTCATGCGGCCTCCTTCGGGTGCGCCGCGGACGACGGCTCGGCGGCTGCCGCGGCGCGTGCCTCCTTTTTACGTTTCAACTGATCGAACACGCCCAATATCCCCTTCTGCATGAACAGCGTCACCAGGATGAACAGCATCCCGAGCGCGAACAGCCACAGGTCCGGAAAGGCGGCGGTGAACCAGCTTTTCAGGCCATTGACCGTAAACGCGCCGATGATCGGGCCGACCAGCGTGCCGCGCCCGCCCACCGCGGCCCAAACTACCATCTCGATCGAATTTGCCGGCGACATCTCGGACGGATTGATGATGCCGACCTGCGGCACGTACAGCGCGCCGGCGATCCCGCACAGCACCGCGGACAGGGTCCACACGAACAGCTTGAACCACAGCGGGTCGTAGCCGATGAACATCAGGCGCGACTCCGAATCGCGCACCGCCTGCAGCACGCGGCCCAGGCGCGAGGTGACGATCCAGCGGCACAGCAGCAGCGCCCCGGCCAGGCAGGCCAGCGTGGCGAGATACAGCGCCGCGCGCGTGCCCGGTTCGGTGATGCCGAAGCCGAGGATGCGCTTGAAGTCGGTGAAGCCGTTGTTGCCGCCGAAGCCGGTGTCGTTGCGGAAGAACAGCAGCATGAAGGCGTAGGTCAGGGCCTGGGTGATGATCGAAAAGTACACGCCCTTGATGCGCGAGCGGAACGCGAAGTAGCCGAACACGAAAGCCAGCACGCCCGGCACCAGCACCACCAGCGCCATGCAGTACCAGAAGCTGTCGGTCATGGCCCAGTACCACGGGTAGGTCTTCCAGTCGAGGAAGACCATGAAGTCGGGCAGCAGCGACTGGTACACGCCGTCGCGGCCGATGGCGCGCATCAAATACATGCCGTGGGCGTAGGCGCCGAGCGCGAAGAACAGGCCGTGGCCGAGCGACAGGATGCCGGTATAGCCCCACACCAGGTCGAGCGCCAGCGCCGCCAGCGCGTAGCACATGAATTTACCGACCAGGCCCAGCGCGTAGCCGGACACGTGCAGCGCATGCCCTTCCGGGAACACCAGGTTCAGCAACGGCAGCAAGGCCGCGGCGACGGTGGCCAGGCCGAACGCGATCCAGGCCGGCCGTGTAAACAACAACGATGCGCGATTCATTCGACGCTCCTTCCCTTCAGCGCGAACAGGCCCTGCGGGCGGCGCTGGATGAAGATGATGATGAAGACCAGGATGCAGATCTTGGCCATGACGGCGCCGGCCAGCGGCTCCAGGAATTTATTCACTTCGCCCAGCCCGAGCGCGCCGATCACGGTGCCGGCCAGCTGGCCGACGCCGCCCAGCACCACGACCATGAAGGAATCGACGATGTAGGCCTGGCCCAGGTCGGGCCCGACGTTGCCGAGCTGGGACAGTGCCACGCCGCCCAGGCCGGCGATGCCGGAACCGAGGCCGAAAGTCATCATGTCGATGCGGCCGGTGGGCACGCCGACGCAATCGGCCATGCGCCGGTTCTGCATCACGGCGCGCACGAACAGGCCGAGACGGGTTTTATTCAGGATCAGCCACACCGCGCCCACCACCAGCACCGCAAAGGCGATGATGACGATGCGGTTATACGGCAGCACCAGCGAACCGAGCACGGTCACGCCGCCGGCCATCCACGACGGGTTCGCGACCTCGACGTTCTGGGCCCCGAACACGGTGCGCACCAGCTGCATCAGCATCAGGCTGATGCCCCAGGTGGCCAGCAGGGTTTCCAGCGGGCGCCCGTACAGCCAGCGGATCACGCTGCGCTCCAGCACCACGCCGACCGCGAACGCGACGATGAAGGCGGCCGGCAGCGCCGCCGCCAGGTACCAGTCGAGCGCGTCCGGAAAATATGCGCGGAACAGCGACTGCACCAGGTAAGTCGTGTAGGCGCCGATCATCAGCAGTTCGCCGTGCGCCATGTTGATGATGCCCATCAGGCCGAAGGTGATCGCCAGCCCCAGCGCGGCCAGCAGCAGCACGCTGCCCAGCGACACGCCGTAGAAGATGTTGCCGACGAATTCGGCGCGCGACACGCGGCCGTCGATGGCGCGCAGCGTGGACGCGGCGGCGGCGCGCACGGCCGCATCGGGTTCGGCCCAGCTGCCGTCGTCGTTTTTCGCCAGCATCGCCTGCAATTGCGGACGCAGCGCGGCGTTGCCGCTGTCGGCCAGTTCGATCAGGGCCGCGCGGCGCGATGCCGGGTCGCTCGCATGCAAATCGGCGCCGGCGACCAGGGTTTGCAGGATGGATTTGGTGGCGGGATCGGTTTCCTTCGCCAGCGCGGTGCGCACCAGCGGCAGCTGTTCGGGGTCGAGGCTGCGTGCCTGCAGCGCGCTGGCCGCCTCCTTGCGCTGAGCTGCGTCGGGCGAGAGCAGCGCCATGCCGGACAGCGCGCCCTCGACCGCCGCGCGCAGGCGGTTGTTGACCACGATGCCGTCGGCGCCGTCGGGCAGTGGGATGGTCTTGCCGGTGGCCGGGTCCCAGGCCTGCTCGCCGTCCAGCACCAGCACCGCGCCCTCGGGCGTGGCCATCAGGGCGTCGTCGCGCAGGGCTTGCAGCACCTTGCGCGCGTCATCGTCGGCCTGCGCGGCGATGCGGCCGACGGCGTCGATGCGGGCGTCGGGGTCGTCGCCGGCCAGGGGTCGTAATAGCGCCGGGTCGATTGCGGCCTGGGCGCTGAAGGCTGTCAGGCAGAATGCCAGCGTGGCGAGGAGGTTTTTCAGGGAGTGAGCCATGGTGGGACCAGTTGTGATAGTGGCGCATCCGTCGTTCCCGCAGGCTCGTCGTTCCCGCGTAGGCGGGAACCCATACTGGGCTGAACGAAGATACTCAGCATGGGTCCCCGCCTGCGCGGGGACGACGGTCACTACGTGGAGCGACGGGGCTTACAGCTTTTGTTTGTTCTCATTCCCCGCAATGAACGGGCTCCACGGCTGCGCACGCACCGGCTCCTTGGTCTTCCACACCACCGAGAACTGCCCATCCCCCTTGATCTCGCCGATCATCACCGGCTTGTGCAGGTGGTGGTTGGTCGCATCCATGGTCAGGGTGTAGCCGGATGGCGCCTTGAAGGTCTGGCCGGCCATGGCGGCGATGACCTTGTCGGTGTCGGTCGACTTGGCCTTGGCCACCGCCTGCGCCCACATGTGGATGCCGACGTAGGTCGCTTCCATCGGGTCGTTGGTGACGGCGTTGGCGGCGTTCGGCAGCTTCTTCGCCATGGCATAGGCCTTCCACTTCTTGACGAAGGCGGCGTTGGACGGGTTCTTGACGGATTCGAAGTAGTTCCAGGCCGCCAGGTGGCCCAGCAGCGGCTTGGTGTCGACGCCGCGCAGCTCTTCCTCGCCGACCGAGAACGCCACCACCGGCACGTCGGTCGCCTTCAGGCCGGCGTTGCCCAGCTCCTTGTAGAAGGGCACGTTGGAATCGCCGTTGATGGTCGAGATCACGGCGGTCTTGCCGCCGGCCGCGAACTTCTTGATGTTGGCGACGATGGTCTGGTAATCCGCATGGCCGAAGGGCGTGTAGACTTCCTGGATGTCGCTCTCCTTCACGCCCTTGCTCTTCAAAAAGGCTCGCAGGATCTTGTTGGTGGTGCGCGGGTAGACGTAGTCGGTCCCGAGCAAAACAAAACGCTTGGCGCCGCCGCCGTCCTTGCTCATCAGGTACTCGACCGCCGGAATCGCCTGCTGGTTCGGCGCCGCGCCGGTGTAGAACACGTTCTTCTCGAGCTCCTCGCCCTCGTACTGCACCGGGTAGAACAGCAGGCTGTTGGTCTCCTTGAACACCGGCAGCACCGACTTGCGCGACACCGAAGTCCAGCAGCCGAACACCGCCGCCACCTTGTCGTTGACGACCAGCTGCTTGGCCTTTTCCGCGAACAGCGGCCAGTTCGAAGCCGGGTCCACCACCACCGCTTCCAGCTTCTTGCCCATCACGCCGCCGTTGGCGTTGATCTCGTCGATGGTCATCAGCGCCACGTCCTTCAGCGAGGTCTCGGAAATGGCCATGGTGCCCGACAGCGAGTGCAGGATGCCGACCTTGATGGTGTCGGCGGCGTGCGCGGGCAGGCCGGTGGCCAGTGCTGCGGCGGCCAGGCCCAGGGAAGTGACGAAAGTGCGGCGAGTTTGCATGTTGATCCCTCGTTGGTTTGCTTGATGGGTTGCTTGATTCATTGATTGCCAGCGTGGTTGCCGGTGTGCTTGCCTGCCTGCTTGCTGGTCCGGCCGCGCGCTCAGTACTGGACCTGCAGCGCGACCACGAACCGGGACTGGTCGGCCGTGCGCGTTGCCTTGGTGCGCGAATACAGCGCGCCCAGCTGGGCGTTGTTGCCGTCGATGATCCAGTTGGCGCCGATGTCCTGCTGGCGCGTGTCGATGCCGCTGTCGGCGTCGAACTTCTGCAGGCGCACGAAAGGCTGCAGGCTGCCGTGGCTGATCGGGAAGATGTAGCCGGCGCCGGCCAGCCAGGCCTTGCCCTGCTCGGCCAGCACCACGCCGCCGGTGTCGTAGTCGTAGTAGGCGGCTTCCAGCGATACCGCGCCGGCCCCGGCCAGGCGCTTCTCGAGCAGGAAGTCGGCGCTCCAGGAACGGTAGTCGCCGATGCCGCCCACGGTGAGCACACCATCGGTCTGCTGGCGTCCGGCCAGGCCGATGGCCAGGATGTCCTTGGCGCCGAGGTAGGTGCCGGTGCCATAGTAGCCCGGCTCCAGGTCCCAGAAATCGTATTGCAGGCGCCCGGCCACCATCGGCTTGTCGGACGCGCGGATGCCGGCGTCGCGCGCCCCGTTCTGGGTCAGCGCACCGATGCCGAAGGTGTGGCCCTCATAGGCGCCGATGGAATAACCGAGCCGGCCATCGGCGACGTTGCCCCAGACCGTGACGCCGTCGTCGCGGCCGCGGAAGATGCCGCCGTTGTAGCCGTAGCGCGAGGCCACGCCGGCCCAGTAGCCGCCGCCCAGCGAGTAGTAGGGTCCGGCCATGTTGGCGCGGTCGCTCGGCGACAGCATGCGCCCGGCCCACACGTTCAGTTCGGGAGAAAAGGAAAACTGGGCGGCGGCGTCCAGCACGCGGATGCCGGAACCGTCCCATTCGGTGTTGAACATGCCGCCGATGTTCTTCGTGAGCTTGGCGCCGAAGTACAGGCGCGCGCTGTCCAGGTTGAAGTCGTTGGCGTGCGAACCGTCCGGGGCAGCATCCTCGATGTTGGCGTAACTGGCGCGCAGGCCGAAGCCGACGCTGACCGATTTATCGTCGCCGAACGGAATCGTGGCTCCGGCGTGCGCTTCGAAGGCGGCCAGTCCTGCGCCCAGGCCCAGCGCGGCCGCCAGCACTGCTCCCTTGCGTATCGACTTCATTCCAGGTCCCTTTCTTGGTGTGATGTTGTGTTGCCATCATCACCACTGGGGGCCGGAAAGCACATACGTCAGGTGACGTAGTGACGCGCATGCGACTGTGCGCCGGGCCGGGTCCGCGTCTCAGGCCAGCGCCAGGCGCGCGGCATCGGTGGCCGGCAGGCGCAGCGCATCGCCGATGCGATCGCTGAAGTACCGTTCGCCCAGCGTGGACAGGATCGGCTTGATGCGTCCCATGGCAGGACGACGCGCGTCGCTCCCGGCAAGTCCAGGATGAGGTCGTCGGCATCGTCGCGCGCCGCAAGGGCAGCGGCATCGAATTCCTGCGGCGCCCTGCGTATCATCTGCAGCAGCAGGGGCAGCAGGGCATGGCGTTGGCCATCGACCAGGATGCCGAGTTCGAGGGCGAACCAGCCATCGACGCCCTCGCCTTCCTCGTTCAGTTCGGCATACCAGTCCTGCGGCTCCGCCAGGTCGTAGCGGTAATCGGGATCGAGTTCGATCCTCCAGCCGGCGCGATTATCGCCAACTTTATCGCCAACTGCGCCTTGGAGCGCCACCCGCCTGTGTGCGCGTGTTCAAGCGCCATCGCGCCGCGGCGCGGCCACGCTGCCCGACGGCGGCAAGCCCGAGGGCGGCCCCTGCTGCGGCCCCTGGAAACCGGGCGGCGGCGCCCCCGCCCCGCGTTCCAGGCGCCGGGCGCGCCGGCTGCGCAGCAGCACGTAGAACACCGGTGTCAGGAAAATGCCGAACAGCGTCACGCCGAGCATGCCGGAAAACACCGCGATGCCCATCGCGCGCCGCATCTCGGCGCCGGCGCCGCTGCCGACGATCAGCGGGATCACGCCGGCGCAAAAGGCGATCGATGTCATCAGGATCGGCCGCAGCCGCATGCGCCCGGCGTGCACGATGGCGTCGATCAGCTTTTCTCCGCCCTCTTCCAGCTCCTTGGCGAATTCCACGATCAGGATGGCGTTCTTGCACGCCAGTCCGACCAGCACCACCAGTGCGACCTGGGTGAAGATGTTCAGGTCGCCCGGCTGCGCGAACGGTGGAAAGTGGGACAGCCAGACCCCGGCCAGCGCGGCGAACACGCACATCGGCACGATCAGCACGATGGCCAGCGGCAGCGTCCAGCTCTCGTACTGCGCGGTCAGCACCAGCACCACGAACACCACGGCGATCAGCAGCACCGCGCCCAGGGTGGGCAGCTGGATGCCGATGCCCGGCAGCGTGATGTCGCGCGTGAGGCGGTCCTGGTAGGTCAGTTCGGTCCATTCGTAGTCGAGGCCGCGTGTCAGGCTGCGCTTGAGCAGCGCTTCGATCTCGGCTTCGGCCTGGCCCGAGGAAAAGCCGGGATTCGCCGCGCCGTTGATGTCGGCCGCCGGATAGCCGTTGTAGCGCGTGACGCGCGTCGGACCAAAAGTAGGCTCGACCGTCATCAGGGCGCCCAGCGGCACCATCTCGCCCGCCGCGTTGCGCGTCTTGAGCGCCTTGATCGCTTCGGCATCGGCGCGGTAGGGCGCGTCGGCCTGGACGATCACCTGGTAAGTTTTGCCGAACTTGGTGAAATCGTTGACGTACAGCGAGCCGAGGTTGACCTGCATGGTCTCGTAGATGTCGCCCAGCTCGACGCCCATCTGCTTGGCGCGCGCCCGGTCGACGTTGGCGTACAGCTGCGGCACGTTGATGTCGTAGGTGGAAAACGGCGTGCCGATGCTCGAGCGCGGATTGCCGTACACCTGTCCCAGCACCGCCCACACCGCCCCGTACAGCGCCTGCTCGCCGACGCTGCCGCGGTCCTGCACCTGCACCTTGAAGCCGCCGGCATTGCCCAGCCCTTCCACCGCGGGCGGCGGCACCACGAACATGCGCGCATCCTGGATCTGCTGCAGGTTGCCGTTCACCTTGCCCAGGATCGCATCCTTGGACAGGGCTGCCGTGGTGCGCTCCTCGAACGGCGCCAGGCCGAAGAAGATGATGCCCTCGTTCGGCGCCGACGAAAAGCCGGCGATCGACAGGCCGGGGAAGGCCACCGCATCGACGATGCCGGGCACCTTCAGCGCGATGTCGCTCATGCGCCGGATGACGCGTTCGGTGCGGTCGAGCGTGGCGCCGGCCGGCAGCTGGGCGATGCCGATCAGGTACTGCTTGTCCGGCGCCGGCACGAAGCCGGACGGGATGCGCACGAACAGCAGCGCTGCCAGGCCCAGCAGCAGCGCATACACGGCCAGCGCCAGCGACTTGCGCCGCACGATGCGCTGGACGCCGTTGGCGTAATTGTCGCGGCGGCGGTGGAACCAGCCGTCGAACCAGCGGAAGAACGGGCCGAACACCTTGTCCATGCCCACCGTGAGCCGGTCCTTGGGCGCGTCGTGGCGGCGCAGCAGGTGGGCCGACAGCGCCGGCGACAGCGTCAGCGAATTGAAGGCCGAGATCACCGTGCTGATGGCGATGGTGACCGCGAACTGTTTGTAGAACTGCCCGGTCAGGCCCGGCACGAAGGCGAGCGGCACGAACACCGCGCACAGCACCAGCGCGATGGCGACGATCGGGCCGCTCACCTCGCGCATCGCCTTGACGGTGGCGTCGTGCGGACTGTCGCCTTCGTCGATGTGGCGCTCGGCGTTCTCGACCACCACGATGGCGTCGTCGACCACGATGCCGATCGCCAGCACCATGCCGAACAGGGTCAGCGTATTGATCGAATAGCCGAGCAGCAGCAGGAAGGCGAAGGTGCCGACGATCGACACCGGCACCGCCAGCAGCGGGATGATCGAGGCGCGCCAGGTCTGCAGGAAGATGATCACCACCAGCACCACCAGCAGCACCGCTTCGAACAGGGTTTCGACGACTTTCGCAATCGAGGTCTGCACGAAGCGGGTCGGGTCGTACACGATGTCGTAGGCCATGCCCTTCGGGAAGGCCGGCGCCAGCCGTTCCATCGTGGCGCGCACGTCGTTCGACAGCGCCAGCGCGTTCGATCCGGGCGCCTGGAACACGGCGATCGCCGCCGCTTCCCGGTTGTTCAGCAGGCTGCGCAGCGAATAGCTGCCGGCCGACAGCTCGACCCGGCCGAGGTCGCGGATGCGGATCAGGCCACCGGTGGCGGGATCGGTGCGCACGATGATGTCGGCGAACTGCTCCTCGCTGACCAGGCGTCCCTGGGTATTCACCGCCAGCTGGAATTCGGTGTTGGCCGGCGCCGGCGAACTGCCGACGGTGCCGGCGGCCACCTGCGCGTTCTGCTCGCGGATCGCCGCCACCACTTCGCCGCTGGTGATGCTGCGCGATGCCAGCCGGGTCGGATCGAGCCAGATGCGCATCGCGTAGTCGCCGGCGCCGAACAGGATCACCGACCCCATGCCGGGAATGCGCAGCAGTTCGTCGCGGATGTTCAGCTGGCCGTAGTTGCGCAGGTAGAGCGCGTCGCGGCTGTTGTCGGGGCTGACCAGGTGCACCACCATCGTCAGGTTCGGACTCGATTTTTCGGTGGTGACGCCGATCTGGCGCACGATGTCCGGCAGGCGCGGCAAGGCGCGGCTGATGCGGTTCTGCACCGCGGTTTCCGCCACTTCGGGGTCGGTGCCGATGTCGAAGGTGACGGTGAGCGTGAGGCTGCCGTCGGCGGTGGCTTGCGAGTCGAAATACAGCAAATTGTCGACGCCGTTGATCTGCTCTTCCAGCGGACTGGCGACGGTTTCCGAGATGACGCGCGGATTGGCGCCGGGGAACTGGGCGCGCACCACCACCTGCGGCGGCGCTACCTCGGGGTATTCCGCGATCGGCAGCTTGAAGATGGCCAGCAGGCCGACCAGGAAGATGAAGATCGACAGCACGCCGGCAAAGCGCGGACGGTCGATGAAAAAACGCGATATGTCCATCCGCCGGCCTCAGGTCCTGGCGGGCCGGGCGCTAGCCTGGCTGGCCTGCGCGGCGGCGGACGCGCCGTCCTGCGCATCCGGACGCAGCAGGACCGGCGAAACGCGCACGCCCGGCATCACCCGCTGCAAGCCGTCGACCACGACGTGTTCGCCCGGCTTCACGCCGCCCTGCACCACGCGCATCGTGCCGAACAGCGCACCCGTTTTGACGTCGCGCACCTGCGGCATGCCGTCCTTGCCGACCACGTACACCGTCTTCCTGGTCTGGTCGGTGCCGATGGCGCGCTCGGGCACCAGCACGGCGCGGTAGGGTTCGCTCACCGGCATTTTCAGGCGCGCCGCCAGGCCGGGCACGAACTGGCCGCGGCTGTTGTCGAAGCTGGCGCGCAGGCGGATGGCGCCGGTCAGCGGATTCAGGCGGTTGTCGACGAAGTCGATCCGGCCCCGGTGCGGGAAGCCGTTCTCGTTCGCCAGGGACATCGCCACCTCGGGACTGGTGTCCTTGTTGGCCTTGAGGCGCAGGAAGGTCTGCTCGCTGCTGTCGAAATAGGCGTACACGCGCTGCACGCCGGCGATCGTGGTCAGGACCACCTGGTCATTGACCAGGTTGCCGGCGGTGACGGCGGTGCGCGAGATGCGGCCCGCGATCGGTGCGCGCACGCTGGCGTAGGCAAGATTGACGCGCGCCGTGTTCAGTGCAGCCTGGGCCGCCTTGATTTCGGCATCCGAGGTGTTCAGCCGGGTGACGATCTGGTCGTATTCCTGCTTGGAGATGGCATTGGCCTCGGCCAGCGCCTCGGTGCGGCGCCGGTCCGAGCTGGCCAGCGCCGCCCGCTCCTTCGCCACCGCCAGCTGCGCCTCGGTGCGCGCCACCTCGATCGCGAACGGCACCGGGTCTATGGTGAACAGCAATTGCCCCTTGTTTACCATGGCGCCATCGGCGAAATGCACCTGGTTGATGACGCCGGACACGCGCGGCCTGAGTTCGACATATTCGACCGCTTCGATGCGGCCGCTGAATTCTTCCACATCGACCACGGTCTGCTCGACGGCCGGCATGACGCTGACCGCCGGCGCCGGCGGTGGCCCCGGCTGCGTGTGCGCCTGCCGGCCGCAGGCGGCAAGCTGCAGCAGGACGATCAGGGCGGCGATTCCTGCGCACTGGCGCAAGGGCAATAGCCTGGAAAATGCATCGAAAAGTGAAGGCATGATCCAGTCATTGAGCCATCCCACGCCCGGATCCCGTTTGATCTCGATCAGATGCGCTGGCCCCATAAAGCGGCGCCGGGCAGGGCTAGAATGGACAGTCAGCCGATACCGGCGATGTCACACAGGATTGTTCACAGGAGACTTCCATGAAGAAAGTTAGCCTTGGTACTGCCGTGAGTACTGCGCTGGCGGCGCTGGGTCTGCTCGCGCTGTCCGCCCACGCCGCCGACACCGCCCCGCTCAAGAAGGAAAACGGGGTGCTGGTCAACGCCAGCGGCATGACCGTCTACACTTACGACAAGGACAGCGCCAACAGCGGCAAGAGCGCCTGCAGCGGGCGCTGCGCGGAAAACTGGCCGCCGGTGCTGGCCGCCAACGCCCAGCCGGCCGCCCCCTACTCGGTGGTCACGCGCGAAGATGGCAGCAAGCAGCTCGCCTACAACGGCAAGCCGCTGTACACCTTCATCAAGGACAAGAAGGCCGGCGACAAGACCGGGGACAAGGCCATGAAGGTCTGGCACGCGGTGACGGATTGAAAGCGATGGCGCTATGCAGTGACGGACGCTGACAAATCGAGTCCCGGCTAGCCGGCCGGATCGTGCTCGCCGCTGCGGTGCCCGGCGCCGACGCCGAGCCCCATGCCGCCGCCGCCGTCACCGCCGCCCGCGCCTCCGCCCCCGCCGGCGCCGCCTTTGCCGCCGCCCTTGTCGCCCTCGCCCTTGCCACGGCCACCGGCGCCGCCCTGCACGCGCGCCGGTCCCTGCAGCGGAATGGCGACGTCGCCCGGGATCGGTCCCAGATCGAGGGCCTCGCGGATGAAGTTGCGCAGCGCGACGACCAGCTCGGCCGTGTGGATCGGACGCCCGGCCGCCATGTCGCGCGCAGCCTGGCCGGCCAATCGGCAATGCGCTTCGGTGCCGAGCAGGATGATGTCGGCCAGCGCGGCCTCGACCGCGTCGCGGGTGCGGCGCGAGCGCTCGGAACTCACACGCACGTTCTGCATGCCGAGGTCCTCGGTGGCCGCCTGGCCGGCGCTATTCAGGTCGCGCAGGTGGGTCGGATCAACCGTCAATTCGCCGGTGAAGGAGCCGCCCAGGGTGCGGTAGGCCGCGATCAGGGTTTTCAGGCGCTCGTTGATCTGGCGGTTCATGCGCTCGCGGCGCTGCTGGATGGTCTGCATCGTCAGCACGCGGATGCCGACGCCGATCAGGGTCACCACGGCCAAACTGAGGAAGGTCGTCAGCATGGTTTGCCAGGAACTGAAATCCAGGTAGCGCACGTTCACCTCGAGCATGTTGTCCAGGCTCCAGTGTAGTGGCGTTCGATTGCCGGCAACGTTATGGATTCAACATCCGTAAAACAACGGCCTGTGTTCTCCTGGCGGCGCTGCTGGCGGCCGGCAAACTGGGCAAGGTGCTGACCACCGGCGGCACCATGCTGCTGTCGATGCTGGCCCATGCCTGGATCTTCGGCTGGCAGTACGCGGTGGGCTTCGTGCTGCTGATCTTCGTCCACGAGATGGGGCATTACGTGGCGGCGCGCCAGCGCGGTCTCGCGGTCGGGGCGCCGACCTTGGTGCCGTTCGTGGGCGCCTGGATCGAGATGAAGCAGATGCCGCACGATGTCGAGAGCGAGGCGCCGTGCGCCTGCTTCGACATCATCTCGCGCACCCGGCGCCGGATCTCGCGCTCGCGCCGGTGCGCCACAGCGTCAGCGCACCACTTGCAACTTGACCTTCTTGCCCTGGCGGTAAGTGAACAGCGTCAGCGCCGCATTGTTCAGGTCACCCTTGGCATCGAAGGCGATGGCGCCGGTGATGCCCTGGTAGCGGACTCTGGCCAGCGCCGGCAGGTATCTGGCGGGATCGGACGAGCCGGCCTGCTGCATCGCGCTGGCGAACACCATCACCGCGTCGTAGGCATACGGCGCATAGGTCTGCAGCGTGAGCTTGTAGCGCTGCTGGTAGCGCTCGGTGAAGGCGACATAGCCGGCTTCCTGCGGGCCGCTGACGCCGCCGGCCACCACGCAGACGACCCGGTCATCGCCCAGGGCGTCGCCGGCCAGCTGCGGCAGTTTTTCCGAGCAGATGCCGTCGCCCGACACCAGTTTCGCATTGACCCCGAGCGCCTTCATCTGCTTGAGCATGGGGCCGGCCACCGCGTCCATGCCGCCGTAGAAGATCACGTCCGGCTTGCGCGCGCGGATCTGGGTCAGGATCGCATTGAAGTCGGTGGCCTTGTCGTTGGTGAACTGGCGGCTGACGACCTGGGCGCCGCCGGCCGCCTTGACGCCCTTCACGAATTCGTCGGCCAGGCCCTGGCCGAAGGCGGTGCGGTCGTCGATGACGGCGATCTTCTGCGCCTTGAGCGTCCTGATCGCATAGTTGGCCAGCGTGCGCCCGACCAGGTTGTCGTTGGCGACCACCCGGAACGCGGTCTTGAAACCCTGGTGGGTGTACAGCGGCGTGGTGGCGGCCGGAGAGATTTGCGGGATGCCGGCGCTGGCGTAGATCTTGGAGGCCGGCACCGTGGTGCCGGAATTGAGGTGGCCGACCACCGCCACCGCGCCGGCATCGACCAGCTTCTGCGCGGCCGCCGTGCCCAGTTTCGGGTCGGCGCCGTCATCCTCGGGTTGCAAGACCCATTTCACTTTCTTGCCGCCGATGGTCGCGCCCTTCGCGTTCAGATCGTCGATCGCCATGCGCGCGCCGTTCTCGATGTCCTTGCCCTGGTGGGCGCCGGGTCCGGACAGCGGCGACACGCTGCCGATCCTGACGATGGTCTGGGCGTGGGCGGCTGGCGCGATGGCCAGGGCGAGCAGGTAAGGCAGGATGGCAAGGCGCATGACAGGCTTTCCCGAGTGGAGACGCCCGATTGTAATGCCAGATCGCCCGATGCTCTTTTGGCAAGCGTGCGCGGCGCCGGGCTCAGGCCGCGCCGGGCTCCGCAAAGAAGGCCAGGTCGCGCGCCAGCGCCGCCGGCAGCTTGTCCTTCAGGAGGTTGATCCAGGCGCGCGTCTTGGCGTCGACGAAGCGGCCCGAGGGCAGCAGCGCATAGATGCCGATTTCCGGCGAACGCCAGGCCGGCAGCACCCGCACCAGGCGGCCGCGCCGCAGGTCGTCGATCACGCTGTAGGTGGGCAGCATCGCGATGCCCAGGCCGTTCAGCGCGCCGTCGAGCAGCACTTCGGCGGCGTTGCCGACCAGCGGTCCTTCCGGATCGAAGGTGAACTGTTCGGTGCCGGCGTCGAGTTCCCAGCGCGAGGTGAACGAGGCATTCACCAGGCGCAGGCAGGTATGGCGCGCCAGTTCGCGCGGATGCTGCGGGGCGCCGCGCCGCGCCAGGTAGTCGGGCGCCGCGCACAGCACCGAAAACATGTGGCCCAGCTTGAGCGCCACCAGCGCCGAATCGGGCAGGTATTGCGCCAGGTAGATGCTGACGTCGATGCCTTCGGCCAGCAGGTCCGGCGGGCTTTGCGACGAGCTGTACTCGAAGGTGACGCGCGGATTGGCCGTGCAGTAGGCCGAGATCAACGGCGTGACGTAGCGGTTGCCGAAGGCGGTCATGCTCATCACCCGCAGCCGGCCCGAGGATTCGCGCGCGGCGCCGCCGGCCTCCCCTTCGGCCTGGGCCACCATGTCGAGGATCGCCTTGCACTGCTCGGCGTAGCGTTCGCCGACGCCGGTGGCGGCCAGGCGCCGGGTGGTCCGGTGCAGCAGCTTGGTCTGCAGCCGGTTTTCCAGCAAACTCACCAGGCGAGAGACCTGCGCCTTGGTGATGCCCATGTGTTCCGCCGCGGCGGTGAAGCTGCCGCCATCCATGACGTGAACGAAGGCGTTCATCGCATGCAGCAGCCCGTAATCCAGATCCTTGCGCATAATCCGCGATGTTACCGCAGCCGGCGGCGGCGCGTATCGGACTCAGCCGTTCTGGTACAGCGGATTGTCGGACACGTAGGTGGTGATGCGGTGGTTCAGCAAGCCCTTGGGGGCGATCTCTTCCAGGTCGAACGGGACCACGTGCGCGGTGCCGTTCTGGAAGCTCCAGGTGAAGGAACGGTCGCCGACCACGAAGCGCACCGTCGAGCCACCGGTGACGTTGACGTAGCGGGTAGCGTCGGTGAGGACGATGACCTGGTCGGCCGCGGCCTGGTCGGACACGGCGGCGCCGCGGAAGCTGTCCGTTTGCGGCGCGGCGGCAGCGACGTTGGCGGCGCCTGCGGTGGCGCCGGCGATGAGCAGGGAAAGAAGCAGTCTGGTGCGCATGATGTTGCCTTGTTGTTGATTTGCTGTTGATTAGAAATGTCTGTGCAGCAAATGATAGGCATGCGAACCAGATCGAAAAATAGCGATGGATGGGATTGTTTGTTACGCCTCACGTAACAATGCGGCTTGACTATCGTACAAACAAAAACGCCACCCCGAGGGTGGCGCTTCGTTATCGTGATGACGCATGTGATATCAATGGAAGAACAGGTAGAACAAAACCAGTACCACTGCCGGAACACCCATCAGCCATGCCAGGAAATATTTGCCCATGATCGTACTCCTCTTTGTATCGATAAAGATCTCTGTAGAGATGACGATTTCATAATACTTTCGGCAGGCGGGCGCGTCGGTTAGCTAACCCACAATCGGCGTAATCTGTTTACACTTTCTTGAGAGCATTGGCCTTGTGCGCGGCTTCGGCGCCGGTCTTGTCGCTGACGACCAGGTATTCCGGATTGTCCTTCGAGGCGGCCACCTCGTGCCCCTTGATGCTGGTGTGGGCGGTGAGTTTCTTCTTGACATTGCCCTGCACCGTGCCTTGCGGCGAATGCCATTCCACTTTGTCGCCGGCCTTGAATGTGTCCGTCATGATGGGTTCCTTGCAGAGTTAACGGGGAGATGAAGGAGCGGCCTATTTGAACACAGGCCGCCACCTTGCCCCGCACGCCAGCAACCCATCCTCGCTCAGGCTGCCCGCAGAGCCTGCGCTTTCGCTTCGCGCATCATGCGCCGGATCGTCATCGTGTTCACGCCGGCGATCACCACTTCCAGCGCGGTGCCGCCGATCGAGCCCGAGATCGCATTGTTGGCGATCCAGAGGCAGGTGCCGCACAGCATGAGCAGGCGCATCGGAATCCCCTGCAGCAGGAACAGCGCCAGCGTGCCCAGGCAGGACGCCATCAGCGGCAGCCAGTCGGTGGCGCGGGTGGCCAGGTGCAGGCCCAGCGCCAGGTTAGCGGCGATGATGACGACCGCCACCCAGACCGAGCGCGTGCGCAGCGCCAGCACCGAGCGCAGCAGGGACATGGCGGAACTGGCCACCGCCGTCGGGTTGCCCAACAGCGCGAAGTGGAACACGTAGGCCAGGCACTCCGCCGCCATGAACAGCTTGAAGCGGCGGTCGTCCTTTTGCAGGAAGGCGCTGACGCCGAGGATGAAGGCGACATAGCCGACGCATTGCGCCGGCGAGAACCAGTCGATGGCCATGGGTCCGATCACCAGAAGATCACCCGCTCTTCCGGCTTCAGGTACATCTTGTCGCCCGGCTTCACGTCATAGGCTTCGTAGTAGCCCGGGTGGTTGCGCAGGCTGCCGTTGACGCGGAATTCCGACGGCGAGTGCGGATCCGACTTCACCTGCGCGATCAGGGCGGCATCGCGCGCCTTGCCGCGGCGCGCCTGGGCCAGGCCCATGAAGATGCGCTGCTCGGCGGTGTAGCCGTCGATCACCGGCGCCGGCTTGCCCTTCAGCGAGATGCGGTAGGCGCGGCTGGCCATGATGGCGCCGGCGTTGTCGGCGATGTTCTCGCCCAGCGTCAGCTCGCCATTCAGCGTATAGCCCGGCACCGGGCTGTAGGCGCCGTACTGCGCCACCAGCAGCTTGCCCCTGGCCGCGAATTGTTCGCCATCCTCCTTGGTCCACCAGTTGCGCAGGTTGCCGTCGCCATCGTACTGGGCGCCCTGGTCATCGAAGGCATGGCTGATCTCGTGGCCGATCGAGATGCCGACCGCACCGTAGTTGATGGCCGGTTCGGCATTCGCATCGTACAGCGGGCTTTGCAAACGCGCGGCCGGGAACACGACTTCGTTCATCTCCGGGCTGTAATAGGCGTTCACGGTCTGCGGCGTCATGTGCCATTCGCCGCGATTGACCGGCTTGCCCAGTTTATCGACGCCATACTGGTGCGCGAATTCGCGCGCCCGCATCACGTTGCCGGCCAGGTCGTCGCGCTTGACCACCAGCGCCGAGTAATCGCGCCACTGGTCCGGATAGCCGACTTTCACGGAAATCTTGGCCAGCTTGGCGTGGGCCTGCTTCCTGGTTTCAGGCGTCATCCAGTCGAGCGTGTCGATGCGTTCCTTGAAGGCCAGCAGGAAGTTCTGCACCATCTCTTCGACCTGCCGCTTGCGCTCGGCCGGGAAGTAATTCTGCACGTAGACCTTGCCGACGACTTCGCCCAGGTCGCGGTTGATCTGGGCGATCGCCAGCTTTTCCAGCGGGCGGTTGACCCTGGCGCCGCCCAGCACCGTGCCGCGGAAGGCGAAGCTTTCGTCGACGAACGGCTGCGACAGGTAAGGCGCATACGCACTCAGCAGACGCAAGGTGTAGTAGGACTTCCAGGTCTCGAGCGGGGTCGCGCCGATGATGTTATCGAGGCCCTGCAGGTAGGTCGGCTGGCTGACGTTGACCGCGTCGACCTTGCCGGCCACGCCCACGTCCTTCAGCCAGGTGTCCCAGTCGAAGCCCGGCATCAGGGCTTTCACTTGCGCGATGCCCAGCTTGTTGTAGGTCTTGACCGGATCGCGGTTCTGCACCGCGCTCCACTGGGCCTGGGCGATCGCGGTTTCCAGCGCCACGATGCGCGCCGCCTGGCCGGCGGCATCCGGCTGGCCGGCCAGCGCCAGCATCTTTTCCACGTGGGCCTGGTACTTGGCGCGCGTGTCCATCAGCTTGGCGTCATTGGCCTGGATATAAAAGTCGCGGTTCGGCATGCCCAGGCCCGACTGCGCGATGTCGACCAGGTAGCGCGTCGACTGCTTGCTGTCCTGCTGGACCGACATGCGCAGCGGACCGCCGGCGCCGATGCGCTCGAAGTGCGCGGCCAGCGCCGCCAGTTCCCGCTTGTCCTTCAGCGCGGCCACGCGCGCCAGCCCCGCCTTCAGGGGCGCCACGCCGAGCGCGTTGCGGCGCGGCTGGTCGGTGTAGCTGGCGTAATAATCGCCCATCTTCTGGGCGTCGGAACCGGCTTTCGCATGCTTGTCCTGCGCCGCCTGTTCGATCAGGGTGCGGATCTGGCCTTCGACCTTGTCCTGGGCGATGTTGAACGCGCCCCAGCTGGCGCGGTCGGCCGGGATGTCGACGTCCTTCAGCCACTTGCCCTGGGAAAAGCGGAAGAAATCGTCCTGCGGGCGTACCGCGGGGTCGAGCGCGGCCACGTCGACGCCGGCGCGGGATACCGCGGCCGTGGCCGTGCCCGGCGCGGTGGACGGCGGGGCCGCGGGCGCTGCGGCGGTGGCGGGCGCAGCAGGCGTAGCGGCGGCGGCGTGGACAGGACCGGCCACCAGGCCGGCAAACAGGGCGGCGACGGCGGCGCTGCACAGGGTACGCTTCATGAGGGTGTCTCCATTATTGAATCAGGCAGTGGATGCTAATTTAAACTTTTCCCAATGCCAAGGTTTCTTGACCATAGCACCATCGCGGTTCATGGGACGCCAATAACCGTGGCGCATTGGCCACGGGCATCAAGTGCCATCGCCCCGGGTGCTATCATCCCGGGTTTTGGAAAGCCTCCCATGAGCACCCTGCCCGCCTGCCCCCAATGCCAGTCCAGCTATACCTATGAAGATGGCGCCGGGCTGTACGTCTGCCCCGAATGCGCGCACGAGTGGCCGGTGGCGGCGGCGGCCGCGCCTGAAACCGGGCGCGTCTGGCGCGATGCCTCCGGCAACCTGCTGCAGGACGGCGACACCGTCACCGTCATCAAGGACCTCAAGCTCAAGGGCGGCGGTGGCGTCGTCAAGCAGGGCACCAAGGTCAAGAACATCCGCCTGGTCGACGGCGACCATGACATCGACTGCAAGATCGAGGGCTTCGGCGCGATGAGCCTCAAGACCGAATTCGTGCGCAAGGCCTGAGCCGACGCCTGGCGCGGCCTGTCCGCGCCCTTGTCTGTCGTGTTGCCCGGCGCCTTGTTGGCGCCCCCCCTGTCCGTTCCCCTGTCTGTTCCCTGTTCGCGTCTTGTCCGTTTCCCTGATCTGCCCGTCCTGCCCGTGCTGGATTTTTTTCCGGGTGCCCCCATCTATCCTGATATCCGCAGCCTGGCGCGATCGTGCGCCGGGGCTGGGACGCAACCGGGCCGCATCGGCCGCCTCTTCATCGATACCAGCATTATTACCATGACGTACCTCAAGCGTTCGCCGGCCGCCGGCATCGCTGCTCTTGCCATCGTTGCCGGCGCGGCCGCACTGGCAACGCCGGGCCCGGCGCGCGGCGACGAGCTTGCCAACCTGATCAATGCCTACCGGGCCGCACCCACCGCCTGCGATGGCGCCGCTGTTACTGCTGCGCCGCCGCTCACGCCGGAAGCGGCGCTGGCCAGGTTGCGGATCGTGCCCGGCACCTTCCTGGAGCCGGCGCTGAAACGGCTCGGCTACCGCGCCGAGCGCGCGGAAGCGCTGTCGGTCAGCGGCGCGGACGACCTGCGGGCGGCGTTCGAGGTCCTGCAGCGCAAATATTGCCGCACGCTGCTGAGCCGGGAATTCAGCGCCATCGGCACCGCGCGCCAGGACAGGGACTGGCAAGTCATCCTGGCCCATCCGCTCATCTTTCCCGAACTGCCGGGCTGGCAGGAAGCCGGGCGCCAGGTGCTGGATGAAGTCAACCGCGCCCGCGCCCAGGCGCGCGCCTGCGGCGAACAAAGCTTCGGGCCGGCGCCGCCGCTGGCCTGGAACGGCCTGCTCGGCCAGGCGTCGCTGGGCCACAGCAGCAGGCTGTCCCAGGGACGCTACTTCAGCCACCAGGAAAAGGATGGCAGCATGCCCGCCGACCGCGCCACCCGCGCCGGTTATGCCTGGCGCCTGGTCGGCGAAAACATCGCGTCCGGCGACCGTACCCCGCAACAGGCGGTGGCGGCCTGGCTGGCCAGCCCGGGACACTGCGCCAACATCATGAATCCGCGCTTCACGGAGATGGGTGCGGCGTATGCCATCGATCCGCGCAACGAGAACCTGACGCCGTACTGGACGCAGATGTTCGGACAGCCACGCTGAACGGATGCGCCGGACAGCGCAGTAACTGGCAGCGCAGCGGCTGGAAGCGCAGCAATTGGAAGCAACAGCCCGGCAGTACATCAGCACATCCATCATGAAATATTATTTCATTACAGTAATCTATTTGAAATAATATTTCATCAATCCAGCATCCTGCGCCCCGCATTGGTTTTACCTATCCAAAACATCAACAAAAATAAATAGCGCGCTATTCAATTGCGCGTTATAGTTCAATCCATGGCAGCGCTGCATGAGCGCGCCACCGGCCAGCAGCACGGTTTAAGATATAAAAATTCATTTCCGATGAAAGGGTAAGCAGCCATGACCACCAAGCTCGACAAAGTCCTGTACACCGCAAAAGCACACACCACCGGCGGCCGCGAAGGCCGTTCGACTTCCGACGACGGCCTGCTCGACGTGAACCTGCAGCCGCCGAAGGAAATGGGCGGCAAGGGCGGCGCCACCAATCCGGAACAGCTGTTCGCGGCGGGCTACTCGGCCTGCTTCATGGGCGCTTTGAAATTCGTGGCGGGCCAGAAGAAAGTGGCCGTGCCGGCTGACGCGGCGATCGACGCCAGCATCTCGATCGGCCCGATCCCGACCGGTTTCGGCCTGGCCGTGGAACTGGCGGTCAGCCTGCCGGGCATGGACCGCGCAGCGGCCCAGGAACTGGTCGATGCGGCCCACATCGTGTGCCCGTACTCGAACGCCACCCGCGGCAACATCGAAGTCACGCTGAGCCTGGTCTAAGCAGCGCGCCGGTCACCCGGCGGTTCGCGGAGCGGCCTGGTGAAATGACCGGCAAGGAAACACAAAAGGCGCCGCCCTCGCAAGGGGCCGGCGCCTTTTTGCCATTGGGCGGGCCGTAAAAAGCCTCAGGCCGCTTCCGGAAACGGCACCCGCGCCACCGCCCGCCTGAGCGCCTCGAAGCAGTCGGGATCAAGCGCCGTGCCCACCCTCTTGCCCACGATCTCGAGCGCCTTCGGGATCGGGATCGCGCCGCGGTAGGGCCGCTCGGCCGTGATGGCGTCGAAGATGTCGGCGGTGGTGATGATGCGGGTCTCGATCGGGATCTCGTCCGCCGTCAAACCGCGCGGATAGCCGGTGCCGTCCAGGCGCTCGTGATGGGCGCCGGCGATGCGCGCCAGTTCGCGCAAGGCGCCGATCCGCCCCAGGATAGTCTCCGTGAAGTGGGCATGCTGCCTGACCGCTTCCCATTCGTCGGGATCGAGCGCGCCCGCCTTGTCCAGCACACTGTTGCTCACGCCCGGCTTGCCGACGTCGTGCAGCAGCGCGCCGTGCTCGAGCCAGCGCCGGCGCTGGCTTGGCAGACCCAGCGATTCGGCGATCATGTCGGTGTACAGCGCCACCCGCGCGCTGTGGCCGCTGGTGTAGGGGCGCTTGGCGTCGACCACCTGGCCGAAGGCGGTGGCGATGTCGTCCAGGTAATCGTCGTCCAGCACATACTGCTGGTCCTGGCCATCGGACTGGAGGGCAGTCACCGCCGCCTCGATATGGTCGCTGGCCAGCGTGCGCCAGAAATCAGCCGATTGCGCCACCTGCTCGAAGGCCGCCACCAGGCGCGGATCGAACCACAGGCGCGGAGCGCCTTGACTTCCTTCAGCGCGGCGTCGCGCCCGCTCTCGGCATTGAACACGTCGACCACCTGCGTCATCGGCGCCATGCGCGAATACAAGGGAATGTCCTCGCCCTGCAGGCGTGCCGGCTTGCCGTTGCCGTTGCCGTTGAAGTGCTCGTCCAGGCTGTAGATGCCGGCCGCCACGCCTTCGGGAAAGCGCAGCAGCCGCGTGATCTCGGCGCCGCGCGAGCAGCGCGTGGCCACCAGTTCCTGCTGGATCTCGTGGCCGTCGCGCAGGAACGTCATCACGCTGCCGAAGCGCTCGGCCAGGCCGGCCTGCAGGCCGGTGTGCTTGAGCACGAAGACCAGCACCTGCTGGCAGGCCGTCGCCGACCAGCATCCAGTCGCGCTGATGAATATGGGCAACATATTACATGGCCGAAGATCAAAATTTGCATTTAATTTGCCTATCGGTTCCATATAAATAGATAGATTGCAAGACCAAGGTCAAAGCTCTACCATGGCTATAAATAGATAGCAACTATCGAGCATTAAATATCAATAGCCAGTACAACCTAACAGAGACCCCGACATGACCCAGCTCACCACCGCTTCCGGCATCCCCGTCACCGACAACCAGAATTCGATCACCGCAGGCCCGCGCGGTCCGGTCCTGCTGCAGGATTTCCACCTGATCGAAAAGCTGCAGCACTTCAACCGCGAACGCATTCCGGAGCGCGTGGTGCACGCCAAGGGATCGGGCGCCTACGGCACCTTCACTGTCACCCACGACATCAGCCGTTACAGCAGCGCCAGGCTGTTCAACGCGGTCGGCAAGCAGACCGAGACTTTCCTGCGCTTCTCGACCGTGGGCGGAGAAAAAGGGTCGGCCGACACCGAGCGCGATCCGCGCGGCTTCGCGCTGCGCTTCTATACCGAAGACGGCAACTGGGACCTGGTCGGCAACAACACCCCGACCTTCTTCCTGAAGGACGGCATCAAGTTCCCGGACTTCATCCACACCCAGAAGCGCGATCCGCAAACCAATTTGAAGTCGGCGCAGATGATGTGGGACTTCTGGAGCCGCGCCCCGGAAAGCCTGCACCAGGTCACGATCCTGTTCTCGGATCGCGGCACCCCGGACGGCTATCGCCACATGGACGGCTTCGGCAGCCATACCTATAGCCTGATCAATGCCGAAGGCCAGCGCGTGTGGGTGAAATGGCACTTCAAGACCCAGCAAGGCATCAGGAATTTGAGCGCAGCGGAAGCGGTGCGCCTGGCGGGCGCCGACCCGGACTACGCCCAGCGCGATCTGTTCAACGCCATCGCCGGCGGCGACTTCCCGCGCTGGAGCGTCGAGATGCAAATCATGAGCGACGAGCAGCGCGCCGCCTGGGAAGCAAAGACCGGCTGGGACGCGTTCGACCTGACCAAGGTGTGGCCGCAGGGCGACTTCCCGCGCATCCCGGTCGGCATCCTGGAACTGAACCGCAACCCGGACAACTACCACCAGGACGTCGAGCAGGCCGCGCTGTCGCCTTCGAATATCGTTCCCGGCATGGGCTACAGCCCGGACAAGATGCTGCAGGCACGTTTGTTCGCCTACCACGACGCCCAGCTGTACCGCGTCGGCACCAACCACCAGCACCTGCCGGTGAACCGCCCGCGCTGCCCGTTCCACAACCAGCAGCGCGACGGCGCGATGGCGATCGCCAACGGCGGCGCGGCCCGGAACTATGACCCCGTCCGCGGCGGCATGCCGGCGGCCGGCGGCTTCGGCCACGGCGACGCCGGCTGGCAGGTGGATGGCGTGGCGGGCCGCTACGATACCCGCGCCACTGACGATCATTTTACGCAGGCAGGCAATCTGTTCCGCCTGTTGAACGATGAAGGCAGGCGCAACCTGGTCGACAACATTGCCGGCGCCCTCAGCCAGGCCGATGCCCAGATTCAGGACCGCCAGATCGGCCACTTCCTGAAGGCCGATCCGGCCTACGGCCAAGGCGTGGCGGCGGCGATCGGCCGCATCCTGAACCGGGCCTGAGCACGATCGCGGCAGGACAAGCGACAAGCGGGCTGGACGGCGATGGCTGTCCAGCCCGTTTTTTATTTCATCCTGTTGGAACCGTGTCGTTCTTGCGCTGGCTCAGCCCCTGCCCCATCCGGAACATTTTTAATGGGAGCTTGTCTTTTGGAAATCAACCAACAGGAGCCGATGTGCCAACCCTCACCGCTTCCAGCGTGCGCAAGCAGTTATGGTTCGCGTTCACCGTCGTGATCGCGCTGTCCTTCCTCTCGACCGCCATCGCCATCTGGCGCCTGCAGGTACTGTCCAACGATACCCGGAACCTGACCGAACGTCCGCTGGCCAAGGAAAGGCTGATGTCCGGCTGGGTCGTGAACGCCACGGTCGCCGCCAGGCGCACCGCCGCCATCGCACGCGCCGCCGACCCCGAACTGGCCAAATATTTTGCCGATGAAACCCGCGATTCGACCCTGCGCACCACCGAACTGCAGCAAAAGGTAGGCGAGCTGCTCGACACGCCCGCGGAAAAAGCCCTGTTCGTCCAGGTGGGCGAAGCGCGCCAGCAATACGTGGACACGCGCGACCGCGTGATGGCGCTCAAGGCCGAGGGCAAGCACGAGGAAGCGGGCGCGCTGTTCGAGCGCGGTTTCGCGCCGGCGGTGGCGGCCTACCTCGGCAAGGTCAATGAGCTGCTGGCGCTGCAGCGCAAGGCGATCGACGCGCGCAGCGCCGACATGCTGGGCAGCGCCGAACGCGGCCGCGCCATGCTGGTGGCGCTGTGCCTGGCCACGCTGGCCTCCAGCACCGCGGCAGCGACCCTGTTCGGGCGTGCCCTGTTCCGGCGCCTGGGCGCCGAGCCGGCTGTGGCAAGCGCGGTGGCCGGAGAAATCGCGCGCGGCAACCTGAAGGTCGAGGTGCCGCTCGCCGCCGGCGATGGGTCCAGCCTGATGTTCGCGCTCGGGCACATGCGCGACAGCCTGGCCGGCGTGGTCGGCCAGGTGCGCCACGGCGCCACCTCCATCGGCGCATCGATCGCCACCATGGCCAGCGAATCGCAGGAACTGTCGCGCCGCACCGAAAGCCAGGCCGCCGCGCTGGAACAGACGGCATCGTCGATGGAACAGCTGACCGAGGCCATCCACCAGAGCGCGGCCAACGCCGAAGAGGCGAACCAGCTGGCGGCGGCGGCGTCGCTGGTGGCGCAACAGGGCGGCGCCATGGTCGGCCAGCTGGTCGGCACCATGGGCTCGATCAACGAGTCCTCGGCGCGCATCGTCGACATCATCGCCGTCATCGACGGCATTGCGTTCCAGACCAACATCCTGGCCCTGAACGCGGCGGTGGAAGCGGCGCGCGCGGGAGAACAGGGCCGCGGCTTCGCCGTGGTGGCGTCCGAGGTGCGGGCGCTGGCGCAGCGTTCGGCTTCGGCGGCCAAGGAAATCAAGGTGCTGATCGACGCCTCGACCCAGCGCATCGCGGACGGTTCGACGCTCGCCGGCCAGGCCGGCCAGACCATGGACGGCATCGTCGCCAGCATCGACCGCGTGAGCGGCATCATGAACGAGATCGTGGCCTCGAGCCGCGAGCAGGCCAGCGGCATCGGCCAGGTCAACCAGGCGATCACGCAAATGGACGGCATGACCCAGCAGAACGCGGCGCTGGTCGAGGAGTCGGCGGTGGCCACGCGCGCAATGCAGGCGCAGGCCGGGCAGCTGTCGCAGCTGGTGGCGCTGTTCCAGCTCGCGCCGCGCGCCGACGCCAAAGCAGCCGCATCCAGGACACGCACGTCCGCCGCGGCGCGCGCCCTGCCCGCAGCAGCAGCGGCCCCTTTGGCGTCCTCTTCCGCTTCCAGCGCGCCGGCGGGCAAACCGGCCGCGCCGGCGCCCGGCGCGGCCCGCGCTGCGGGCCCGGCTGCGGACCCGGCTGCTGGGCCGCCAGCCGCCGCTCCTGCGGCATTCCCCGCCGCCGCACCCACCGCCCGCCGCCCGCGCGCCGCCAATCCGGCGCCGCCGCGTGCCGCCGCCGCTGCCGTCGACGACTGGGAAGAATTCTGACACCGCACTATCCTGATAGGGAGGGCAAGCCGCGTCTTGCCCGGGATGATTTTCTAGGGCAACATCTTTCCTATCATTTCACCTGACGAGCCTGCCATGACCCTGCCCGCCCACCAACTCACCATGACGGTCCTGATGACGCCGGACACCGCGAATTTTTCCGGGAACGTCCACGGCGGCAATATCCTGAAATTGCTCGACCAGGTCGCCTATGCCTGTGCCAGCCGCTACGCCGGCGCCTATGTCGTCACCATGAGCGTGGACCAGGTCACCTTCCGCCAGCCGATCCACGTCGGCGAACTGGTCACCTTCCTGGCTGCGGTGAACTATACCGGCCGCACTTCGATGGAAATCGGCATCAAGGTGCTGGCGGAAAATATCCGAACCCAGGAAGTGCGCCACGTGAACAGCTGCTTCTTCACGATGGTGGCGGTGGGCGACGACAAGCAGCCGGTCGAGGTGCCGCCGCTGCGTCCGTTCACGCCGGACGAACAGCGCCGCTACCAGGAAGCCAAGGGCCGCAAGGAAGCGCGCCTGGCGCTCGACCGCCAGCATGCGGAGCGCGGCAAGATCAGCCGCGCCTGAACAGGAAGCGCGCACGTGCTGCGCTGATTTTCCTGAAACGATATCCTCGAATGCGCCGCTTGCCGGCGCATTTTATTTTCCGATCAGAAATTTCATAGGACGCGCTTTCTCATTCCCTGTGGAAATTTGAACCTTTACGGGGCATTTTCCATTTCACATTTGTCGATGACTCTTCCAGTCGAACACGCCTTCGCGTTTCGCGCCTGTTGGTCCATGCATAGCAGTCAACACGCGTAACTGCCTCCCAAATTGCAGTAACCACAAGTTACATTCTCACCAATTGCTGCAAATGCACATTCCATAAAATATTAAGAATATTGCACTGAATAAGTGCGAAAAAGGTGTCAAAAATACGTTTTCGTCGAGAAATCTTACATTTTGATGACAAATTTTTCTATTTTTTAATTTTCTTATTGGAAATCAGATACTTACTTTCCTGGCACGCTATGTGCAATGGCTAACATTACTGGTTGCCAGGTTTGACAGTACGCTGTCTTGCCGATGCGCCATATCCGGGGCCGCAAGGATCTGCCTGTCCCGTCGTTCAAAACTTAGGAGCGCATTTACAATGATGAAGAAAGCGTTAGCCGCAGTTGCACTTGCTGCAATGACGATGTCGGCCCAAGCCGGCGTGGTGATCAACGAAGGTTTCAACAATGTCACCAGTCTGGCCCAGAGCGGCTGGACGTTCACCAGTACCAGCACCGCAGGCGGCCTGACGTCCGGCTGGTTCCAGGGCACCACCGGCGTGTTCGACGCTCAAGCGGGTGACGCCACTTCATACGCGGCAGCCAATTTCAACAATACTGTGGCCGGCGGCACCATCAACAGCTGGCTGATCACCCCGGAATTCGACGCAACCAACGGCGTGGATATCTCGTTCTACCTGCGTGCCGGCGGCGAAGGCTACAGCGACACCCTGTCGTACGGCTTCTACGGCGTCGGTGCCAGCATGGTCACCGTGAACCCGGTGCCGGACAGCGGCTGGACCCTGTACAACGTCCACCTCGATGCCGACACCCTGGGCACCACCCGCTTCGCCTTCCAGTACGGCGGTACCTACGATACCGCCAACTTCGTCGGCCTGGACAGCCTGACCGTGACCACCGCCGACGCTACCGGCGACGTGCCGGAACCGGCCAGCCTGGCGCTGCTCGCCGGCGGCCTGCTGGGCCTGGGCGCGATCCGCCGCCGCGCACGCAAATAAACAATACCGTCAAGATTTCGGAGAACCCCATGTCGAACCTGAATTCCATCCAGCGCCTGCTGGGCGCCGTCGGCGCCGGCCTGGCCCTGTGCGCAGTTGCCCTGCCCGCCACCGCCCAGGAAGCCGTCCAGTCCACCGAATCCCAGACCGTCGCCCGCGGCGCGGATGGCGAGCTGCGCGCCGCCACCGCGCAAGAGCAGGCCGGTCTGCAAGCCCTGAAGGCCGCCAAGCAGGCACGCGTCGCCGCCAAGCCGACCCTGCAGAAGTTCCACGCCACGAACGGCGCCACGGGCGTGCGCCTGACCGACGACTTCATGAGCTCGTCGACCGCCGTGCGCACTCCGGACGGCAAGATCGTCATGGAATGCCATGAATCGCACGGCGGCACCCAGACCGCCGGCCACGTCCACGCTGCCACCAACACCCCAGTTACGGAGTAATCCATGCGCACCCCCGTCATTTCGCGTTCGCTGATCGCAGCCGCCTGCGCCCTCACCTGCCTGGCGACCCAGGCCGCCACCATCAACATCACCAGCCGCGACCCGGCCGGCGTCGGCTTCAACGACCCGACCCCGGTCGCCCCGGTCGGCGGCAACACCGGCACCACGCTGGGCCAGCAGCGCCTGAACGTCTACCGCTACGTCGCCGACATCTGGGAACGCAACCTGCAGAGCAACGTCACCATCAACGTCAGCGCCGGTTGGGAAGCCCTGACCTGCACCGCCAGCTCGGCCACCTTGGGCAGCGCCGGCGCGTGGAACATCTGGCGCGATTTCCCGAACGCCCAGCCGAATACCTGGTATCCGCAGGCGCTGGCCAACAAGCTGGCCGGCACCAACCTGAGCGCCGGCCAGGCCGACGACGGCACCGGCTACGGCAACGTCGACATCAAGACCCAGTTCAATGTCAACCTCGGCAACACCGGCTGCCTGGAAGGCTCGCCGTTCTACCTGGGCCTGGACGGCAACGCCGGCACCAAGGTCAACTTCGTCGCCACCCTGCTGCACGAACTGGGCCACGGCCTGGGCTTCTCGGTCCTGACCGTCCAGACCTCGACCGGCAACCGCCTGAACGCCAGCGGCAGCGGCTACGTCGCCACCGGCGGCGTGCCGAGCATCTGGGAACAGTACATGTACGACAACACGGCCAAGACCACCTGGCTGAACATGACCGCGGCGCAGCGCCGCGCCTCGGCCATCAACCCGCTGCAACTGGGCTGGATCGGTCCGAACGCGAAAGCCGGCGCCAGCATCCTGCGCCGTATCGCGATCCTGAAGACCTCGTCGCCGGCCGCCAGCGGCAACCGCAACATCGACTTCAACACCTCCAGCTTCGGCCCGCTGCCGCCGGCCAGCGGCAACCTGGGCACCCTGGTCAACATCAACACCCAGGCTGGCGAACTCGGACCGGGCTGCAGCCCGTTCGACGCCACCAACGCCGCCGCAGTGCGCGGCAAGGTGCCGATCATCAGCCGCGGCGGCTGCACCTTCGCTGAAAAAGTGAAGAATGCGCAAAACGCCGGCGCCGTGGGCGCGGTGCTGTACAACAACGTCGATGGCGCGCTGGTCCCGGGCGGCTCGGACGGCACCGTCACCATCCCGGCAGTCGGCATCACCATGGCCGACGGCAATGCGCTGAAGGCGGCGGTCACCGCCGCGGTCGCCTACGGCAGCCGCACCAAGGCCGGCACCGTGGCCGCAAGCTTCGGCACCGACCCGACCCGCATCGCCGGCGCCGACGCCAACGGCAACCCGCTGCTGTACACCCCGAACCCGCTGATCGGCGGCTCGTCGGTGTCGCACTGGGACGTCACCGCCAGCCCGAACCTGCTGATGGAACCGAACATCAATTCGGACCTGACCACCAACCTGGTGCCGCCGTACGACCTGACCCTGCCGCTGCTGAAGGACCTGGGCTGGTAACCGGCTGCGCCCCGGCGTGATGCCTGGCACGAAGTTATGGACATTTCGTAACTTCGTGCTATAATTCTCCGCCTTGGCCTGGTAGCTCAGTTGGTAGAGCAGAGGATTGAAAATCCTTGTGTCGGTGGTTCGATTCCGCCCCGGGCCACCAAGAATTCAGCATTGCGAAAGCAGTGCAAACAAAAACGCCACCTTCGGG